>OGSL01000021.1_pt1 | contig 145220 bp, 134 predicted proteins | sample 1573881 | NCBI WGS metagenome assembly OGSL01 (sample SAMN03295838, study PRJEB24534) | human gut metagenome | isolation source: fecal sample 6 from infant 5 | host: Homo sapiens | place: USA: Pittsburgh, PA | collected 2014-07 | reverse complement strand
GAAATCGCTGAAGAAATGAACGATATCAGAAGCGAATATTGTAAATTTTTATAAAGAAAGGAAGTAAGCTTAATGGATAAAATTAAAGTTGTTCATTATATAAACCAATTCTTCGCTGGTATTGGTGGAGAAGAAAAAGCTGATATAAAACCATTTATAGCAGAAGAATTACCTCCTATCTCTTCTCAATTAGCTAAAGCATTGGGAGAAGATTTTGAAGTAGTTAGAACTGTAGTATGTGGTGACTCATATTTCGGTGAAAATATGGAATCTGCTCAAAAAGAAGTATTGGAAATGATCAAAGAAGCTAACCCAGACTTCGTAGTAACTGGTCCTGCATTCAACGCTGGTAGATACGGTGTTGCTGCTGGTACAATGGCTAAAGCAGTTAAAGATGAATTAAATATCCCTGTATTAACAGGTATGTATCCTGAAAACCCAGGTGCAGATATGTACAAAAAGGACGTTTATATCGTAGAAACTAAGAATAGTGCCGCTGGTATGAGAGACGCTATGAAGAAAATCGGTAAATTAGGTCCTAAGGTTGCTAAGGGAGAAGAAATTGGTGCTCCTAAAGAAGAAGGATATATTGAAAGAGGAGTTCGTGTTAACTTCTTCTCAGACAAAATCGGTTCTCAAAGAGCTGTTGAAATGCTTGTTAAGAAAATTAATGGCGAAGAATTCGAAACAGAATATCCAATGCCTGCATTTGACAGAGTTGAACCTGGTAAAGCTATCAAAGATTTATCAAAAGCAAGAATCGCTCTTGTAACTTCTGGTGGTACAGTTCCAAAAGGAAATCCAGATCACATCGAATCATCTTCAGCAACTAAATACGGTTCTTATGATTTCTCAGGAATCAATGATTTAACAGCTGAAAACTCTGAAACAGCTCACGGTGGATACGACCCAGTATACGCTAATGAAGATGGCGACAGAGTATTACCAATCGATGTTATGAGAGAATTAGAAAAAGAAGGCGTTATTGGTTCATTACACGAAACTTGGTATGCAACTGTAGGTAATGGTACTGCCGTTGCTAATGCTGATAAATTCGGTACAGAAATTGGTGAAAAATTATTAGCTGACAATGTAGACGCAGTTGTTCTTACTAGTACCTGAGGTACTTGTACACGTTGCGGTGCAACGATGGTAAAAGCAATTGAACGTACAGGACTTCCTGTTGTTCATATTTGTACAGTTACTCCTATCTCATTAACAGTAGGTGCTAACAGAATTGTCCCAGCTATTGCTATTCCTCACCCATTAGGAAACCCAGCATTAACTAAAGAAGAAGAATATAGTCTTCGTAAAAAGATTGTTATGAAAGCATTAAACGCTTTAACTACAGAGGTAGAAGATCAAACAGTTTTTGAAGACTAATTCAAATATAAATAAATAATAAAGGAGAATAGTTAACAGATGAATTTTCCAGTATTAAAGGGAGCAGGCTATGTATTAGTCAACACTCCTGATATGATTATCCAAAACGGATCAACATGTCAAACTGAAAGAGTAGTAAACCCAGATTCTGAATTCTTAAAAGAAGTTGGAAAACACATTAGAAGTTTTGATGAGGTAGTAAAATATCTTCCTAACCAAGTTTATATAGGAAATGTTGCTCCTCAAGAACTTGAAAATTACGAAATGCCATTTACTAATCATTCTTACGAAGAAGGTAAGGCTGATGGTAAAATGGGTAAAATCGTAAAACAAGATGTATTCATTGCATTATTACAAATGTCTGATGCATTCGACTTAGTAAAACTTTCTGAAGAATTCGTAAACGAAATTAAACCAGTTATCGAAGAAGAATATCCTATTTTAGAACCATATTTTGGTCACCTAAAAGGATCTGATATTTCAAATGCTCAAGAATTATTCGACACTCACATGGCAGAAGCTTTATACCATGACGGAAAAGTATGTGGTTATATTAAAGCAGCTCATGATATAGACGTAAACTTAAGCGCTCACACAATGTTCGAAAACTTAGTAGTAAAAGCTTCAGGTGTACTAGCAGCTGTAGAATTAGTTACTAAGAATGACATTGACAGAGATGATATAGATTATGTAATCGAATGTTCAGAAGAAGCCTGCGGAGACGTTAACCAAAGAGGTGGCGGTAACTTCGCTAAATCTATCGCTGAAATCGTAGGATTACAAAATGCAACAGGCTCTGATACAAGAGGATTCTGTGCAGCTCCTATTCACTCATTAATCGAAGCAAGTGCTTTAGTTAAATCTGGTGTTTATAAGAATGTTATGGTAGTAGCAGGTGGTTCAACTGCTAAATTAGGTATGAACGCTAAAGACCACGTTAAGAAGGGCTTCCCAGTTCTTGAAGACGTAGTTGGTGGATTTGCAATTTTAATCTCAGAAAATGATGGTGTTCACCCAGTATTAAGAACTGACATCGTAGGACGTCACACAGTTAAGACTGGTTCTTCACCACAAGCAGTTATCTCAAGCTTAGTATCTCATTCATTAGAAGAAAATGGATTAAAGATTACTGATGTAGATAAATACTCTGTAGAAATGCAAAACCCAGATATCACTAAACCTGCCGGAGCTGGAAATGTTCCTGAAGCTAACTATAAGATGATCGCTGCCCTTGCTGTTAAACAAGGAGATTTAGACAGAAAAGAATTAGCTAATTTCATTAAAGAAAAAGGCTTAGTAGGTTGGGCTCCAACACAAGGACACATCCCATCAGGTATTCCTTATGCAGGACATGCTATTAAAGACTTAACTGAAGGAGATTACAACAGAGTAATGTTCGTTGGTAAAGGTAGTTTGTTCCTAGGTAGAATGACTAACTTATTTGATGGTGTATCTATCGTTATGGAAAGAAATGATGGTAAAATGGAAGATGAATCATCAATTTCATCTGAATCAGAAAAGGATCAAATTAAGAAAGTAATCGCAGAATCCATGAGAAAACTAGCTGAAAATCTTTTAGCAGAATAGAGGTGTAGACATGGATAATAAAAAAATTTCCGAAGTATTTCTTGAAATATCTGAAGCTATCGAAAGCGGAAAATTTGGTAAGAAAGTAAAAATCGGTCTTACTACTTTAGGTAGTGAACACGGTGTTGAAAACATGAAAAAAGCTATTGAATTAGCTGATTCTGATCTTTTTGAAGTAGTTGTTATCGGTGAAAAAGTTGATGACGAACATGAAACTTATGAAGTTGATAACGATGAAGATATGTACAAAAAGATGGAAGAATTACTTGACAGTGGCGAAATTCAAGCCTGTGTAACTCTTCACTACAACTTCCCTATCGGTGTTTCAACAGTTGGTAGAGTAATTACTCCTGGTACTGGCAAAGAAATGTTCTTAGCTACTACTACAGGAACTAGTGATACAGAAAGAACAAAAGCTATGGTAAGAAATGCAGTTGCAGGTGTTATCGCAGCTAAATCTTGTGGTATCGCAAAACCAACAGTTGGTATTTTAAATATCGATGGTGCAAGACAAGTAGAAAAAGCTTTGAAACACTTCAAAGACAACGGATTCGATATCGAATTTGCTGAAAGCCAAAGAGCTGATGGTGGTATCGTAATGAGAGGTAATGACCTTCTTATGGGAAGCTGTGATGTAATGGTAACTGATTCATTAACAGGTAACTTATTAATGAAGATGTTCGGTTCATTCACATCAGGTGGTAACTACGAAACTACTGGTTTTGGATATGGTCCTGGTATCGGTGAAGGCTATGAAAGAAACATATTTATAGTATCTCGTGCTTCAGGTGCTCCTGTAGTTGCAAATGCTTTAAAATATGCTTTCCAAACTGTAGCTGGTGGAATTGATAACAATAAAAAATCTATCTATAAACAAGCTGCTAAGGCAGACTTCAAAGGCATCTTAGATTCTTTAACTAAGAAAGAAGCTCCAAAGGAATCTTCTGAAGAAGTTAAAATGCCAGACAAAGAAGTCGTATCTGCAACAATCTCAGGAATTGATATTCTTGAAATTGAAGATGCTGTTCAAGCTTTATGGAAAGAAAATATATACGCTGAAAGCGGTATGGGCTGTACTGGTCCAATCGTTCAAGTGTCTGATGCAAACTTAGATAAAGCATCACAAATACTAAAACAAAATGGTTATATAGAATAATTCTATAGGCTTTTAAAAAGATGTGTGATTTTTCACACATCTTTTTTTTGAGCTATTTTAGATTTTCCCCAAATTATTTTTCCCCTACTTTTTTTCCAATAAAAAAACCTTAGGCCAAAAGTTTAATCAAACTAATAATCTAAGGTTATCTTTAATTAAATTATTCTATTATATTTCTCCATCTCCAACCGTATGTTTCACTTGCATTACATACAATAACGAAAGCTAATGGATCTATTTCTTGGATATATTTTTTTAGCATAATAAAATCTCTATTGCTTACAACTGTTTGAACAATTTCTTTTTCCAATCCAGAATAAGCACCCTTTGCAGTGTAAATATTAGCAGATCTTGTAAGATTGTCTACTAAGAATTTGCTTACTTCATCAGGCTTTGAAGTAGTAATGGTGCAAAGTTTTGATGTGTTCATACCATTAATTGTAAAATCTATTATTAAACCGTTAAGTACAGTACCTACAAGTGAGTATATCGCTATTTCTGTTCCGTAGGCATACCATGCTGATAATGTGATAAGGAAATCCACCATCAAACATCCTTTACCCAACTCAATTCCCAAGTATTTATTCAATATCTTAGCGAATATGTCAGATCCACCTGTTGATGCGTAATTATTAAGTACAATCCCCACTCCTGATCCGTAAATCATTACTGCTGCTATTAATTGAATCATTTTTCCTTCAAATAATGGTTTTTCCATAGGAAATACAATATCTAAAATCCAAACCAATAAACTAAGTCCCAAAGAACAAATTATGGTTTTAAGTCCAAATGCTTTTCCAAGCATTATAAATCCTACTATAAATAAAACTGTGTTGATTATAATTAAAATTGGACCTGTTGACATAGAAACGAAGTTACCTATTACAATAGCCATTCCGGCTGCCCCACCTAATGACAGTTTATTTGGTGCCAAGAAGAAATGAATTCCCAATGCAATAAGGATTACGCCTACTGCCATCATAATTACGCTTTTTCTTTTATTTCGTCTTTCTAAAGCGTCTAAATCAATCATATTATCCCCCTAGTATTTTTATGCAATAATATTATAACAATTGAATATACAATTTACAACGATATATTCAATCCTTTCTATTAAATGTTTTAATATTTCAAATCACAAAATATCTATAAATCTTTCTATTGGTAGTCCACGAGCCTTGTCCTTAATATCCAAAGAAAGTTTCAGCAGTTCAGTCGTTTTTAAACTAGCATACTTTGCTGACTCAAATATTGATTTGTTTTCTGAATATTGACTTATGAATAATGCTGAGAACAAATCCCCTGTTCCCGCATAAGATGTGTCGATGTATTCATAATATATTTTATCTGATACAAAATTCTCATCCATACAGAAAACAAAATGTTCATTATTTTCTTCTACACTTGTAATAACGGCGTATTTTGCACCCATTTGGATAAGTTTTTCTGCCACATCGTTAATCGGTTCATTCATCTTACAAGTAATCATTCTAGCTTCTGTTTCGTTTGGAATGATTACTGTAGCTATATCTATAAGTTTTCTGAAATTTTCAATATTGCCATCGTCCAATCCGTTATAAAGTTTGCCATTATCTGCCATAATTGGATCAACAATAACATCTGGTGAGTTTTTTTGTTTTTTTATGAAGTCTTTAATTATGTCCACTTGTTTTAAGCTATATAAAAATCCTGTAGCTATTAAATCAAAACTAAAATCCAATTCTTCCCATACTTTTGTGGCTTGTTTCATGTATTCTGTCGTATCTAATATCGCAAATTTGCCATAATCCAAAGTGTTACTCACAACAGCTGTTGGCAAATTAAAAACGCTTTTACCCTTGTTGCTTAGCACAGGAATCATACAACTAAGAGCGACTCTCCCATATCCTGGCATATCGTTTATTAGTAATATATCTTTCATGTTTTCTCCTCCATCTAATTATAACACTAAAACTACATTTGTATATCAAATAAATCTTAATGTTTTTGTAGATTTTTAGGCTCTTAAAAGCTCATTATTTCTCAATTTTTTGTGATATAATAACAGTTGGAAATAAGGAGGGGCTTATGTTCAATTTTAATATAGAAGAGCACAAATTTAAATATATACATTTTATAGGAATCGGTGGAATATCAATGAGTGGTATCGCTGAGTTGTTAAACCACTACGGATACAAAATATCTGGAAGCGACAGAGAAGAATCAGATGAAACTAATAGACTAAAAAGTCTAGGCGTTGAAATATTTATCGGACAAAAAAGAGAAAATATCAAAAATCCTGACTTAATTGTATACACTGATGCAATCTTAGATGACAACGAAGAATTAGTTGCTGCAAGAGAACTTGGAGTAGATGTTGTAAGCAGGGGTGTCTTCCTTGGAGCACTCATGAGAAATTACAAATACTCCATAGGAGTTAGTGGATCTCATGGTAAATCAACGACAACTTCAATGATCGCGAAAATTTTAATTGATGCAAAAGTTGATCCGTCTATACTTTTAGGTGGAAAACTTGACGAAATCCAAGGCAATGTTCACTGTGGAAATAGCGAATACATGCTTACTGAAGCCTGTGAATACAAAGCAAATATTCTCAATTACTATCCTTCAATGGCTATTATTTTGAATATCGACGAAGATCACTTAGATTACTATAAAGATTTAAATCATATCGTTGCAACATTCATTGGCTACATGAAAAACTTAGACGAAAATTCCAAAGCGATTATAAATATAGACGATCCAAACTGCGAACCTCTGTTATCTCATATTAAAGGTGAAATCATAACTTTTGGTATAGAAAACGAAAAGGCTGATTACAACGTTCACGATATAACTTTTAATGAAAATGGCAATCCTACTTTTGTAATTTCATCTAAAAAATTCGATAAAGATGAAGAATTCTCACTTTCTATAATTGGACGTCATAACATATACGATGCAGCGGCTGCGATTATCGCATGTTACGAATTCCACATCGATATCGACACTATAAGAAAAAATATGAAGGAATACCAAAATCTTCATAGAAGAATGGAAACTGTAGGATTTTACAAAGGTTGTGAAATAAAGACCGATTATGGTCATCATCCTACCGAAATCAAAAATACGTTGAAAGCTTTAGATGAGCACAAAAAGGGTAAATTCTACTGCGTATTCCAACCCCACACTTACTCAAGAACTAAGATGCTATTGGATGATTTTGCCAATGCATTCTACGATTGTGATGAGGTTATAGTAACTGAAATATACGCTGCAAGGGAAAAATTCGACAGCAGCATTCATTCTACAGATTTGGTCGAAAAACTAGTTAAAAATGGCGTGAATGCAAAATACTACAAAACTTTTGAAGAAGCACGTGATTATATCCGATCTAAAGTTTCTGAGAATGACATGGTATTGACTACTGGTTGTGGAAACCCTGATGTACTTGCCAAAATGATTGTAGAATAATATGTGTACAACAATTATCGTAGATTATCCTAAAGGCTCTGTTATGGCTCGTACGCTTGATTTTGAAGTTCCTTTGGAGTACAACATGATTTATCTTCCAAGAGGATTTCACTATGCGGATGATTTATATTACAAACCTCTGCGTTCAAAATATAAAATGATGGGAATGTGTTTTAGAAATCTGTACCCTATCAAAGATGGTGTAAATGAACACGGACTGTGCGGTTGTACGAATATGTTTATCGCAAATAATTTGTTTAGCAATCATCCAGTTGAAGGAAAAATAAACACAAATTCACTAGATTTTATGAATTTTGCACTTGGAAATTACAAAACAGTTGAAGAATTGTTAAATGATTTGGACAATATTCACCTAGCTAACAAAGATGTTGATGGCAATTCTGTGATATGCCCTGATTTCCACTTTATGTTTGTCGACAGAACAGGTGATTCAACGGTTTTGGAATACAAAAATCACAAATTAGTCCCATGTGGAGATAATCCTAAAGTAATGACTAATTCACCAAAATATTCTTCACACGTTAAAAGATATGAAAAATCCGTCGGTGATTTGTCCAAGTTTAATCAAATAAAAGATTTGACAGGAGCTTATGATCCAGTAAGTAGATTCATCAGAGCAAAATACATCCTGTCAACTCACAAGAAATCCAATAATGTTAATGAAGCATATTCATCAGCATTCAGCATCTTAGAGCCTCTAAAAATCACTGAGGGCTTCTTTAAGAACGATTCACATGATTACTATACATTTACTAGGTATATCAGCGCATTCGACACACAGACCGCTTCTATGGCTGTTAGAACGCATTCCAATACTCAAACGTATCTGATAGATTTTGATGATATTCCTAATGAAAATGAAATATACTCATATTATTTTGAAAACAAATTAGAATTTAAAAGAATTAATAAAGGATAGGCTTGGCTGCCTATCCTTTTGGTTTAGCTTTCATAAAATACAACAATCTTCAAAAAAATAGAAGCTATTTTGTAATTAACAAAATGCTTCTACTTTTAATCAATTATGCATTATATTTTTCCATATCTAAATCGTGTTGCATAGCTGCTACCATAACACCAGTAGATCCACCTGCGTGAACGTTAGTTGAAGTACGTGCCATATCTGCAACACCTTGGATTGGGCTTAGTACTAAAATCATTTCAACTGGTAATCCCATTGTAGCAAAGATTGCTGTAGCTTGAATTGTTCCTGTTCCTGGTACCCCTACTGTTCCCATTGAAGCGAACAAGCATGAACCAACCATGATTAAATATTGAGTAGCAGAGAATGGAATATTAAGCGCATTGATTGTAAACATCGCTAATAAAATTGGCCATACTGCTGCACATCCTGGCATACCAAATGTAGTACCAATTGATGCTGCAAATGATGCAATTTCTGTTGGAGTTCCCATCTCTTCTTGTTCTTTAATATTTGCTGGCAAAGATCCAATTGAACTTTGTGTAGTGAATGCTATCAACCATGCCGGGAAGAATTTGCGTTGGAACTTGAATGGATTGATGTGTGCAATCAAGCTCATCATAGCTGATGTAGTGATGAATGTGTGGAACAAGCATGCTACATAAACCATTAATAATAAGAATAATAATGATTTAACAAATGATAAATCCAATGTAGCTACTTGGTTAGCTAATAAAGAAAGAACTGCATATGGAGTGAATTCGATGATTTCTCCAATAATTTTGTTCATTACTTTGTTACCAGCTTCTACAAAATCTAAGAATGGTTTGATTTCTTCTTTATTATTGTATCTAAGTACAACTATACCGATGATAATTGCGAAAATTACGATAGGTACGATTTTGTTGTGACTCATACTGTCAATAATGTTTTTAGGGAAGAAACTTACAAATACGTCTGCAAAAGGTGGAACTTCCTTAACCTTATCTGCAACATCCATTTTGATATTTGCATTCATTCCTATATTTACTAATTTACCTAAAATTATAGACAATATAGCAGCTAAAACATTGTGTAAAGCTAAAATTATAATTGTTTTGCCACCCATTGATCTTAATTTTTCTGAGCTTTCCAAGGATGCAACTGTAGTTATAATTGAGAATAATAATAGTGGAATTACAAATGCTTGTAATAAACTTGAAAATACACGACCAAATATTGCTACATAGTCAGTGCTTCCTTTGAAAATAAGTCCTACTATAGCACCCATTGCTGTAGCTAATAAAATTCTGATCATGAATGAAGTACCTTTTTTCTTCAAACGATCGATAACTACGCACAATGCGAAAGCTACAGCTAAAGCGATTAAGCTTTTAATCATTTCAACATCTCCTTTATATATTTTTGTCACACTAATCTTATCATATTGTCTTATATTAGACAATGATATTTAATTAGTGCTATCGTTTTCATTATTTTTTATTTATTGTATTATTCAATATATCAATTTTCCCTGTAAATTCAAACATTTATTAAATTTTTCCAAAATTTACAAAAATTTTAATTTGACAAAAATTTTAGAATAATTTTATAATTCTCACTTATTATCGTTAATATATCAACGTTTTTTGTTTGTTTTACTTAGAATTGACATTTCAAAATATTATTTCATTTTTGTAATATATAGGTTTTCTCAATAAAAAAGACCGATGTTAAACATCAGCCTTATCTTTCCCATCTACCTCGTTTGTAAATTATAAATCCCACAATTACTGTCAATCCATTTGACACTAACATCGATATCCAAATTCCTGTAGAGCCAAGATTAGTCAAACTCTTCAGTATCATAATAAGTGGAAGGCGAAGAACCCATAATCTTGCAAGTGACAAATACATTGTAAGTTTTGTTTTTCCAACACCTTGGAAGAAACCATTAATCGCTGAGAAATACCCCATGAAAAATGTAATTATCGCTGAGAAGTACATGTACTCACTCGCTTGTCTCCAAAGTTCAATATCTGAACGATCTTTTATAAATATGGATAGCAATTGATCTTTGAAAAGCAAAATAATAATCGCAGATGCAAGTGAGAAGAATGTTATGATTATATTTGCGCGTTTGAAAATATCCTTGCTTCTTTCTTTTTTTCCCGCTCCAATATTTTGTCCAGTGATTGATGTAAGAGCCATTCCAATTCCTATAGCGCCTTGGCTGAATATATCAGACAATCTGTTGCCCATTGAAAATGCAGCAAGTGTCGTTGTGCTGTATGATTGAATAAATCCATTAAGAACAGTGAATCCAATGGCCTCTCCACTTGATCCAAGCGAAGCTGGAATTGCAATCGAGAATATGTGTTTGATTATTCCCATATCAAGTTTGAAGTTTTTAAAATTAACTTCGATTTCAGATTCTTTTTTGACAACTCTTACAGCAAATACAACTAATAAAACTTTGGATAAAACAGTCGCCCATGCAGCACCTGCAAGTTCCATGTTAAGTCCTGGAATTCCCAAAACATTATCAAAAATAAAGAACGGATCTATAACGACATTTGTAACGGATGATATTGTCGATATAATCGTCATTGATTTAGTTCTTCCTTGAGAATTCAGTATAGATTGATATCCAAAAAATATCATATCAAACAAAAGCCCAACAGAGTTTATCGCAAGGAATATGTATGATTTGTACTCAAAGCTTCCTGTCGCTCCCATCCATCTTACAATAAATGGTGCGGTAATTACGCCTAGAATACTGAAAATTACTCCAAGTACTGTCGTGAGAATCAAAGTATGAACAGCATAAACTGAGCAGTCTTTTAATTTTCTTGCTCCAAGTCTTTGACTCATTAAAGAAGTAGCTGCCACACTTACTCCAAGGCCCACTGCTATAAACAAATAAAGCACCGGCCAAGTAAAAGATGTCGCAGCATAGTCTTCCGAGCTAATTCGAGCTACATATATTCCGTCAGTTATACCATAAAGGGTTTTGATTAGATTACTAATCATCAATGGGATACTTAATTTAAAAATCACATCCGTAATATTTCCGTTTGTAATAAATTCTATGTTACTTTTTTTGTTTCCCATCCACTCGCCCCCTATTAATTTATAATTTAAAATATCCTATTCCAAATAATCCTGGTCCAGTATGAATACTCAATGTAGGTGCAATTTGTCCTTCATAGTAGAACTTTGCTCCTTCAATTAAATCTTTCATACTATCCTTCGCTATTTCCATAGCATTTTTATTGTCGCCATTTAATAAAACCAAGTAATAATCCTTGATACCATTTAATTCTTTTTTCACTATATCAATAGCGTGGTTGATGTTTTTCATTGTACCACGATTTTTTTCTACTGTATAATATTCTCCGTCTTCATTACAAGATATTATAAGCTTCAAATTTAATAAATTACCAACGATTCCAGTGATTTTACCAATTCTACCACCCAATGTTAAGTATTTCAATGTATCCAAAGTAATGACTGGAACTGAATCTTTGATTTTGGATTTCATGGTTTCTATTATAGATTCTAACGAAAATCCTTCATCGATTAATTTTCTGGCAAAAATGGCAAAAAATCCTGTTCCGATAGAAATATTTTTTGAATCAAATACTTCCACTTCTACATCTTCCACTTGGTCTTTTGCTAACATAAAAGCATTGTACATCCCACTTAATTTTGAAGAAATTGAAATGCAGATTATCTTGTCAAATCCCTTATTTTTAATTTCATTTAATTTATTAACGACATCTCCAATTGATGGAATGGAAGTTTTTGGAACTTCTCTATCGATGTTTTCGTATATATATTTAGGTTCAACAGTGTAATCATCGTAGGAAACATCCGAATAGTTTATTTGAAGTGGCATCAATTCGATGCCGTATTCTTCAGCTATTTTTGGTGTGATTTCACTACCTGAATCTGTTAAAATTGCGATTTTTCCCATAATATCTCCTAATTAGTCAAGGCTATTAAAATATTCTCTTACTTCTTTTATTTTTCCACAAGTCATCTTGCCTTCTGGACAACTTCCTTTAACACAACCTGGTCCTGCTTTTTTGAAAATTTGTGGACACACTTTTTTCGCTTCGATAAGCATTAGTGTCGCCATTTCTCTGATTTCCCATTGTGCTCTTTGACAACATCTAGCTTCAAAGAAATGCAACAGTTCACGTGCATTCATTGTCATGACAATTTTTGTCTCAGTCGCATTTGAAAACACGTATCTTGCATCTTCAATGGAACTTTTTTCTGACATTGATTTTGCTTTTTTCTCATCAACTCCAGATTCGATTAATTTGTCGTATTCTTCTTGTATCAGAATTTCTGTAAGTTCATTGTAAGCATCAATTGTCTGTTTCATGTGGTTTTCGTAGATTTCTAAAGCCTTTGGATTGTTTTTTATTTTGGGAGGAATAATGTATTCGTAATTATTCGCTCTCACATATCGTTGTGATTTTTGAGAGAAACTCGCTAATCTGTGTCTGACCAATTGGTGGGTCAAAGTTCTAGATACACCCTCAATTGCAAAAGTAAAACTAATGTGTTCGACTGGTGACATGTGTCCCAAATCCATTAATTTATCTATGAAATTTTCTACATTTTCCTCAGTTAGTCCTTCTTCAATCTCCATAACAGAACTGTCTGAATAGCAAAGTTTTGCACTTGATGCGACAAGTTTTTGTGCATCAGGAGTGTATCTAATTAGATTAACCTTCATTAATTACTTCTCTCCCATATAACTCCATCTCTTGTGTCTTTCAACACAATTCCCATAGATAAGAGTTTGTCTCTTATTTCGTCTGCCTTTTTGAAGTCTTTTTCTTTTCTAGCAGCATTTCTTTGTTCAATCAAATCTTCAATTTCAGAATCCAAATCATCGTCATCTTCTTTGAATAAAATTCCCAAAACATAAGAAATATCATCCATCAATTTCTTAGCGTCAAGCAAGATATATTTAGATGTATTTTCATTGTAATTTTTGTTGATATATTTAATGAAATCAAACAATACACTAATTGCATCTGATGTGTTGATGTCATCATCCATAGCTTGTTCGAATTTTTCTCTGAATGTTTTTATATTATCATCTTTTTCTTCTTTTTCAGAAGAGTTTTCCAAAATTCTATTCAAAAATTTCTTAGCCGTGTACAATCTTTCAAGAGAATTTTTCGTAGCTACTAATGTGTCGTGACTAAAATCAATTGGATTTCTGTAGTGAACTGATAACAACCACAATCTGATAACTTCCAAATCAAATTCCTTTTCTATGTCCTTTAACAAGAAAAAGTTATTCTTTGATTTGCTCATTTTTTCCTTGTCTACAGTTATCATTGAGTTGTGTAGCCAATAATTTGCAAAGTGAGCCCCAGTGCATGTTTCTGATTGAGCGATTTCATTTTCGTGGTGTGGGAATTGCAAATCTTCTCCACCAGCGTGAATGTCAATAGTGTCACCCAAAATTGATTTACTCATTACAGAGCATTCCAAGTGCCAACCAGGTCTTCCCATTCCCCATGGACTTTCCCAAGCTGGTTCACTTTCTTCTTTTCTCTTTTTCCACAAAGCAAAATCCATTGGATTTTTCTTTTCGCTGTTGACATCAATTCTTGCACCGGCACGTAAATCATCTATATTTTTCTTAGATAATTTGCCGTAGTCTTTTGCTTTTGTGATATCGAAGTACACATTGCCATCGACATTATAAGCTGCACCTTTGTCTTCCAAAGTTTTAACGAATTTAATCATTTCGTCGATATATTCAGTAGCTTTTGGATGAATTGTGTCTTCTTCATCGAAATTAAGTCCCGATACATTATCCAAATAAGCTTGAATGTATTTCTTAGTGATTTCTCTGAAATCTATATCTTCGTCTTTTGCTTTATTGATAATTTTGTCGTCGATATCAGTGAAGTTGCTTACAAATTTAACATTATATCCTTTGTAAATAAAATATCTTCTCAAAGTATCAAATACCACAATAGGTCTTGCATTTCCAACGTGAATATAATTATAAACAGTAGGACCACATACGTATATACCGACATTTTTTTCTTTTATTGGTTTAAATTCTTCCTTTTTTCGTGTCAGTGTATTGTATAACTTCATATCTTCTCCTATCTATTTAAAGCTTTGTTTATCCTATCTAAAACTTCTTGTTTGCCTAAAACTACCATAATAGAATCCAAGTCTGGTCCATGAACATTTCCAGTAACCACAGCTCTTGTAGTCATCCACAAATCCTTACCCTTGATTCCTGTTTTCTTTTGAACTCTCTTCATAATTCCTGATGCAAATTCTTTTTCGATTTCATCAACTGATTCGACTTCTTCTTTTAATGCATTCATTAATTCGTCTAATTTTTCGTAGTTTAAGAATTCCTTAGCATCATCATCCATTTCGTAATCCTTGAACAAGAATTCAACTTTTTCAGTAATCTCTGCCAAATAATCCAATTCTTCTTTGAATAATGAAGCAATTTCTAATAATTTGTAATCTGGATAATCTTCAGAAATCACACCATCTTCAACCAAGTATGGTTTTAACATTGATGCTAATTTTTCGTTTTCTATTTCTTTAATATAATGTCTGTTGATCCAGTTTAATTTTTCTGTATCGAAAACTCCGCCAGATTTCGAAACTCTACTGAAATCAAATTTGTGTTCCAATTCTTCCATCGACATAATTTCTTGGTTATCTTCACTTGACCAACCTACTAGTGCTAGATAATTGTCGATGGCTTCTGGTAAATATCCTTTTGTACGGAAATCTTTAACTGCAACGTCATCATTTCTCTTAGATAATTTCTTACCTGATTTGTTCAAAACAACTGGTAAGTGAACGAATTCTGGAACATCCCATCCGAAACATTGATACATATACACATGCTTTGCTGTTGAAGAAATCCATTCATCACCACGAACAATGTGAGTAATTCCCATCAAATGGTCGTCAACTACAACCGCAAAGTGATAAGTTGGAAATCCGTCTGATTTTATCAAAACTTGATCGTCCATATCATTAGTGTTGAAAGTAATCTTACCTTTAATCGCATCGTTAAATGTGATTTCTTTGTTTTCAGGAAGTTTCAATCTAATAACATATTCTTCGCCATTTGCAATTCTTTTTTTAGCATCTTCAATGCTAATTCCTCTGCAAAGTCCGTCGTATTTTGGCATCAAGCCGTCTGCTTTTTGTTGTGCTTTTACTTGGTCCAATCTTTCTTTTGAGCAAAAACAATAATATGCGTAACCTTTTTCGATTAATTCGTCGATATATTTTTGGTACAATCCTTGTTTTACTCTGTCAGATTGAACGTAAGGACCACATTCACCAACTTCAGTTACTTTGCCTTCATCATCAAGGACAACACCTTCGTCTGGATCAAGCCCTGCCCATTTCAATTGTTCCAATAAATTTTCGATAGCACCGTCAACATATCTAGTTCTATCAGTATCTTCAATTCTCAAAAGAAATTTTCCGTTATTTCTTTTAGCATACAAATAATTATATAAAGCTGTTCTAAGTCCACCAATATGCAAAAATCCTGTTGGACTTGGAGCAAATCTTACTCTTACTTCACTCATAATATCCTCCATAAAAAATAAATTTAACTTATTTTATTATATCACAAATAGCCAAATTCAACATTTATTAATAAACCCAAAGCAATTATTTCGCCAAGTTTTTTACCCAAATTTTCTTTCCAACTAAATACAATCCCAAAATAACCTTGTACAAATCAATCACAGAAATTATCAAATACATCAACACCACATTTAAATCTGTAAATTTTGCCAACAAAAACGAAATTGGATACGAAATTAAAACAATTCCTACAGAATCAAAAAGCAAAGTCAGAATAGTTTTGCCTCCGCTTCTGAGTGTAAAATATGATGCATTGTATAAAGCAGATATCCACAAAAATGCTCCACCAACTCTAAGCATATTTGTCGCCATCGATTTTACATCATAAGTTGTGTTGTAAAATTCTGGAAAAAGTGGCGCCAAAATAATTAACACGATCCCAACTACAAGTGATAACATAAGTGAGAACACGATTAATTTTCTGTCTGTGTCAACTGCCTCATCTATTTCTCCACTACCTAAAAGTCTACCAACCATAATTGAAATACAATCTCCCATCGCCAAATTAAAAACGATGAAAAGTCCTATAATTGTCTGAGAAATATTGTACGCAGCCAAAGCTTCAATTCCTCTTGTTGAATAAGATTGTGTAATCGCAGCAATCCCCAAAGAATACAAAACTTCATTGATTATCAAAGGGATTCCCGCAACAGTTATATTCTTGAAAAGCCCTGTATCGACATGGAAATTTTTGAAAAAATTAGAATAAAATGTAAATCTAAGTTTGTTTTTGTTTGCAAAATAAATAAACAATGAAAGTTCAACAAATCTAGAAATAACAGTCGCAATCGCAGCGCCCTTTGGTCCTAATGCAGGAAAACCTAAAAGTCCGAAAATCAAAACCAAGTTGAACGCAAAATTTACTAAAACAGTAATAATCGACGTTATCATCGGAAGTCTAGTTTCGCCATTCACTCTCATTGAGGATGAGATGGATTGTGAAAAAGCAAAAGGAATAAATCCTATAGTCATTATCTTGGTATAATCTAGTGCAAACTTCATAGTAGTATTAATATTTTTTACAGTATCTGTATCTGGATTCATAAATAAATACAATAATTTCTCGCCAAAAACCCAGAAAATTAAAACGCTAATCACAGAAACGATAAAAGATAACACCACATCAAAATACAAACAGTTTTGAACATTTTTGTAATCTTTCTTACCTGCAAATTGTGCCGCAAAAATACTAGCCGCTGACACAAGTCCGAAAATTGCCAAGTTAAATACAGTAATCAATTGGTTAGCAACAGAAACTCCACTCATCGCAAAAGTTCCAGTCTGTCCAACCATAATATTGTCCAACATATTTACAAACGATGTAATAAGTTGCTGAATAATAATTGGAATTGCTAGTACCAACACACCTTTGTAGAAATTTTTATCCCCAAAAAACTTATTCTTCTTTAATGCTAAATTCAATCTATCCCTCCTTCAAATTTTCTATGTAATAATAGTTGCAAAGCCTCTTTGTTCCATCAAAGCTTTCATACAGATGTTCACCAAAAAATTTGAACCCACATTTTTCAATAACTCTTGCACTCTTTTTATTCTCAACAAAACAATTGCAAGAAACATAATCATAATCCAAATCATTCATCAAATGATTCACAAAACACTTCACAACTTTTGTCATAATCCCACGATTCCAATAATTTTTATTCAAACTATATCCGATTTCAACTCCAGTTTTACCCTTAAACTGTAATTGTTCATACAAGTAGTCATCCTCATATACCCCAATCATTCCAATCAATTTATCATCCAAATAAATTCCATATTCTAATTTTGAGTCAATAAAATCTCTTAAAATTTTCTTGGATTGTTCGATTGTTTTATGTGGTTTCCATCCCGCAGAGGGTCCCACCTCATTTTGCATAGCGTATTCATAAAAATCTCTCAAATATTTCATTTCCAACGCTTTTATTTCTACATATTCACATTTTAAAATAAAATTTTCGTATTTCATTTTTATCTCCAAATTTTTTCAATCTATTTAATAATATATCTTTAAAAATTGGAAGTCAATCGATTTTAAACTATAATTCTACATAAAAAAAGAGCCCTTGCGGACTCTTAATTTTACAAGCTTTTATAAATTTTTATTTTGTTTTTATTCCAAATTTTTCCATATCTTCATCAACTTCTCCTATTGGAGCAATTCCAAAATTTTCTACCAAAACATTGGCTACATTTGGAGATAGGAATGCAGGAAGAGTTGGTCCAAGATGAATATTTTTAACGCCTAAGCTCAAAAGTGCAAGTAGTACGATTACTGCTTTTTGTTCATACCATGCAATGTTATAGCTAATTGGTAAATCGTTGATATCATCAAGACCAAAAGCTTTTTGTAAAGCTTGTGCTATTACAACTAAAGAATAAGAATCGTTACATTGTCCTGCATCTAAAACTCTTGGAATTCCATTGATATCTCCTAAGTTTAATTTATTGTATCTGTATTTTGCACAACCAGCAGTTAAAATAATTGTGTCATCAGGCAATGCTTTTGCGAAATCTTCGTAGTAATTTCTACCTTTTTGTCTTCCATCGCAACCTCCCATTACTATAAATTGTTGGATGTCTCCATTTTTGACAGCTTCGACAACCTTGTCTGCCAAAGCTAACACTTGATTGTGTGCAAATCCACCGACTATTTTACCATTTTCGATTTCTTTTGGAGATTCGCATTTTTTAGCAAGCTCAATTATTTCTGAAAAATCTTTGTGACCATTTTCATCTGCTACAATGTGTTTCATTCCAGGATATGCTGCAATTCCAGTTGTGAATACTCTATCTTTGTAAGAATCTTTTGGTGGAACAATGCAGTTAGTAGTCATTAAGATTGGACCATTAAATGATTCAAACTCTTTGTCTTGTAACCACCAAGAATTTCCGTAGTTCCCAACGAAATTATCGTATTTTTTGAAAGCTGGATAATAATTTGCAGGTAACATTTCACTGTGAGTGTACACGTCAACTCCTGTGTTTTGAGTTTGTTCCAAAAGCATTTCCATATCTTTCAAATCGTGACCTGAAATCAAAATTGCAGGATTGTTTCTAACTCCGATATTTACTTCTGAAATTTCTGGATTTCCATATGCAGATGTGTTTGCATTGTCCAAAAGTGCCATTGCAGCTGCTCCATTAGAACCAGTTTGTAATGTAAGATCAATCAAATCTTCTACTGATAAACTATCGTCCATCAATTTTGCTAAAGTACTTTCCATAAATTCATCTACATTTTCATCGAATTTTCCCAAAACATTAGCATGTCTATTGTAAGCTGCCATTCCCTTCAATCCGTAAGTGATAAGTTCTCTAAGACTTCTCTTATCGTCATCTAAAGTGTTCAACACACCAATAATTTGGGATTTCATTTTTAATTCATCATCGTTTTTTTCGTTATACAAAGCTGCCTTTGACAAATTTTCTTTGTCATCTAAGCCATCAATTAATTTTTGGTTCAAATCTATAGTTTCTTTTACTTTTCCTAACAAATCTTCGTAGTGGAAGTTTGCATTAGTAATTGTAGTAAACAAATTATTATTGACATAAGAATGTAAATTAGAGATATCTTTGTTCTCTTTTCTCATTCTAGTTAGAATTTCCCCTAAACCTTTTGTAACCCAAACAAGCAAATCTTCGATGTTTGCAACATCTGATGTTTTACCACATACGCCTCGTTTTGTACATGCAATGTTTTTTGCAGTTTCTTGACATTGATAACAAAACATTTCTTCATTTTTTTCAATAGTTTTTTCCATTTTCTTTCCTCCTGATTTTTTCTAACTTATGGTTTAATTATAATTAATTCAAAGTTTGGGTTTCTGTAACATAAGTTACATTTGTTCATTACAATAAGTTTTCCAATTCTTCTCTGTTTTTAATTTTAATTTCAGATCCGTTTAATTCAATAAGACCACTATCTTCCATGCTCAACAATTCCCTTGATAATGAAGGTCTGGTCGTAGCCATAAAATCTGCCATCTGCTGCCTTGTCATTCCAGTATTTGATACGTCTTTTTTTTCTGTTTGAATTAAAAAAGTTGCGATTTTTTGCCTCAATGAAAAACTAGACAACAATCTTACCTTGCTATTTAAGAAAAATGCTTTTTCTGCAAGAATCGTTATAAGATTAGTCATAATTTTATTTTTAATCGGAGTGGAGCTTTCAGATATATCGAAAAAACTTACAGGAATTTCAAGAATTTCGCAATCAGTGTTGCAGACTAATGTAAAATCGCTGATTTTATTCAAATATGAATACACCTCAGCCATTACTTCTCCATGATTTTTGAAAATATTCACGACAGTGTTTTTCCCATTAATATCCGTCTTTTCAAGACTGAGCTTTCCACTTTTCAGAACGTAGATTTTATTGCAAATATCTCCCGGAGAAAAAACGTACGAATTTTTGTTGTATTTGTTTATTATCGAATTTGATTCAATAAGAAATTGTTTAAATTCTTCTTCTGTAAAATTTTTAAAAAGTTTTGAATTTATCATTTAATCACCATTATTGTTATACCCAATAATTTTATATGTACACTAAAAAACGCACCAGAATTTTCATTCTAATGCGTTTGGTTTTAAGCGTATGGTAAATATTTTTTGTCGTCTGAATTGTATTTGGAGATTTCAACTGCTGCAACTGGATTAATTCCCAAAGATTTTATAGCTTCCAATGTGTTTTTGATTTCTCCTAATCTTGAATCGTCTTTTTTGTAAAGTACGATTGCGTTTTGAATGTCTTTTGTCAAATCTGTAAGGTCTACTTTTTCTGAAATTGGACTTACAGCTGTAATTTTCTTATCGAAATTTGAATTGTATGCTTTGGCTAAATTTGATGTGTTTTGATCAAAACTAAACACACCAACATTGTCAAAACTGTCTATTCTTCTGTTCAATAATCTCAATGCGCTATTTGAACTTTCATTGTAATCATTTGAAAGTACGCTAACTGTTTCAAGTCCCAATTTGTTTTGCAATTGTTCTTTGCTGAAAATATTAGGATCTTTGTAATATGAGGCAAATGCATAAGCTAATCCGATTAACATCCCCAAGAACAATCCTATTGCAGTGTCCATTTTATTTACAAGTTGTTTGATTTTCTTCTTTGCATTAGGTGCATCAACGACTTGAATGTTATCTTTTTTCATTGTTTTTTTAGTCAAATCTGTAATAGCTTTTAATGATTCTTCCAATACTTTGTTAGTTTGTTCGGCACTTTCGCTTGAATATTCCATTTCAATAATTGATGTAGATGGAACGCTTTTTACTTTCAAATCTTTTCTTAAATCAGAAGAGCTAACACCATTTCCTACTTTTTCTGCTACTGTATCCAAAACAGAATTTGATTTAATCAACTGTTCAACATTTGAAACCAATTGTGTATTGATCATTGCGTCTACTTTGGAAACAACTGCTCCTTCTTTTTCAAAATCTTCTGGACTTCCCACCATTATTGAAACTTTTGATGAGTAAGAGTCCTTTCCCAAAACATTATTAAAAACATTTGTCAATAACGCACACACAAGCATTATTATTATAATGTGTGGCAATTTTCTAAGTATTGCTTGCCACGCTTCTTTTAAATTTAATTCTTCCAAGTTTATATCTCCTTAACTTTTTTATCTCTTTTACTCAATAACCACATTAAAATTATGCTCATAATCAATCCGTGATATAGAAGTCCTGTAAGTAAATCTACACTAATAAGATTGAACATAGGAACAATAGTTATTGCTATTGCTACCCACAAAGGCATTTTTTTGTATGAGATTTCATCCATAATTCCAATTAACCAACCAGTTATCGCAGAATAAGTTAACATTCCGTAAAAACCAAAGTTAGCGTATCCATTTGCAATGAATCCAGTATTTACCCAAGTATTTGGATGACCGTAATAAATCATCGAAATCAATGCTTGGATTGGATAATTATATGGATACAATCTTCCTCCAAATACCCAAGATTTGTCTGTCAAATACACGAAATCAATGTTTTTGAATGCATCATAATATCTGAAATGATTATCTGCAGTTACCATGAAAACACGTCTTACAATTACACTTATCGGTTGCCAATTATCAGTTATCAAATAAAAAGCTAAACACAAAAATGTAAGCCCCGCTAGTCCCATAGTCATTAAATTTCCAGTGTATTTGTTTCCCTTTACGATAGCTATAAAAATTACCAAAACCGGATAAAATAGCATTGACTTATGTGAAGTAAATCCAAAGAAAAATACTTGGCAAATCAATGTGATTACAGTTCCTAATTTTTTTCTATCCCAAAGGCAGAACACCAACAAAGTTGGGTTGATAATTTTACCATACCAGTTCATAAAATATGCAAATGGTCCTGGGAAGATTACTTCCGCGATTTCCCTTCTAGTGTCGTATACTTTTCTAAAATCGAAATTCAAATATTTTAGTCCGCCTCGCATTATTATCCAGGCAAACATCAATATTCCCACCAGTGCAAAAGCATAGACTATGAAATTTTCGTTGATTTTTTTATCCGAGAAAGATAATCTCAATTTCGGTGAATTAGCGAAAATTTGCATTGTATAAAACGATGCTATCAGCATATACATATATAATCTGGAGAAATCCTTATAAGGATATATATTTAAACATGGTATGATTATCAAAACATAAAATAGCATCAGATAAAAATCACTGACTCTCTCTACTTTATGCCTTATCGTATAACACATTATCACAACCAAAGCGTATGATTCTATCAATTTGTAAATATTTAAATTATTCACAAGCCCCATGTACGAAAACAACGGACTTATTGCATAAGAATAACTCAAATCCAAAAACAATTTAAACATCAATGATAAAAACACAAAAAACCCTTTTGATTGGAACAATGCTTTTATATCATCAGTCATAAATTCCCCTTTTCATTTTTTTACTAAATTAGTATACCATAATTAAAAGCGATAATAAACTAATTTACTTTATTTTTAGGGATTTCTCCGTTTTTAAATTGCATAATATTGTCAAAAGTAAATTCTCCCATTTGAACACGTGCAAGTTTAGTAGCATTTCCCAAATGAGGCGCCAATAAATTATTCTTAGCATTTCTCAAATCTTCTGAAATTTTGGGTTCAAATTCGTACACATCCAATGCACAACCAGCAATTTCTCCATCATTTAATGCATTTATCAAATCTTGTTCGCTTATAACTTTTCCACGCGATGCGTTGATAAGATATGCTGATTTTTTCATTTTTGAGAATGCTTTTGCATCTATTAAGTGATGTAATTTTTCGCTATAAGCTGTGTGTAAAGTTATTACGTCACTGTTTTCAAGTAAATAATCTAAATCTACTTGCTTTGCCCCATCAACTTCTTTTTTGCTACGATTGTAGAATATCACATTCATATCGAAAGCTTTGGCTTTTCTCATAACTTCAGTTCCAATTCTTCCAAGTCCAATTATTCCCAAAGTTTTCCCTTCCAATGTTTCTCCCAAACCATACACAGGCTTCCATCCTTCAAATGAATTATCATAACAATCAGAATTCATTTTTGTAATATTTCTGAGTAGATCTATCATCAAACCAAAAGTCAATTCTGCAGTTGATTTTGTAGATGCAGATGCAGGTGCGTTTGTGACAATTATTCCTTTTTCTTTTGCGTAATCAATGTCAACATTATCAAAACCAGCGCCATAATTTGCAATTATTTTCAAATTTTTAGCTGCATCGATAATTTCTGAATCGATTTTTTCACTCAAAGGACACACTAATCCTTCGACATCTTTTATTCTAGTTTTCAATTCTTCTTTTGACAAAAAGTCCAAACTATCGTGATAATCTACTTCAAAATTCTCTTCGTATTTTTTTATAATTTCTTCAGGGATTCTATTAGTAATCAAAACTTTCATTACATATCCTCCATTTTAATAGTTGTCATATTTCTATTTTCAAACATCGCCAAATACTTTGCATCCACGCTTTTTAATAATTTGAAAGCATCATCAAAGTGATATCTGTAATAATTTTCATAGTGTGCATCGCTACCAACTGAGAATAATTTGCCCTTCATTTTTACGTATTTTTTGAGCGCAAATGTGTAATACTCTAAGTTGTCGTATTGGTACACACTTCTAGTGTTAAGCTCCAAGGCTTTTTCATCATTAATGAGTTCTGCAAAAACTTTTGTCAAGTATTCATCTACAATGTCCATATTTTTAGATTCCAATTTATTAAGTCTTAATGCGTAATCAATGTGTGTTAACACATCAAAATCTTTGAAATTATTCACAGCTTCCAGCATTTTTTCAAAATAATTTGTAAGAAACTCTCTTTGAGAATAATCTTCTGGCTTTGGATTCATAAAATCTTTGCCTCCATATTGATGAACTGACAGAAGTTGAATGTCATAATCTCTGCCATTAACAGTTTTTATTATCTTATCCAAATTCTCAGTTGTGTATCCTATTTCTATTCCTTTTAAGATTTTTTGTGAACTCTTTTGGTTGTGTTCTTCAATCACTTTAACGTATTTGTCATAATCAATGTCCACATCCTCAACTCTACCATCATTATAGGTAAATCCATAATCCAAGTGTTCGGTGGTGATAATGTCACCTTTGGCAAGTTTCAAATAATTTTCAAATTTTTCTTTACTATCGAATGAAAATTCCGTATGACAATGTTGATCTCTATAATACATATTACTCCTTAAATGAACGAAAAGATGCTAAATAACTAGCATCTTTTACAATTATCCTTCTACTATTTTAATACCGCTTGATGCTCCGATTCTATCTGCTCCATTTTCTATCATAGATAAAGCTTCTTCTCTAGAATGAATTCCACCACTTGCTTTTACCATAGCTTTGTCTCCAACAGTATCTTTCATCAATTTGACATCTTCTACTTTTGCTCCGCCTGTTGAAAAACCTGTAGAAGTCTTCACGAAATCAGCGCCACACTTCACGGAGATTTCACAAACTTTTTTCTTTTCTTCATCAGTTAATAAACAAGTTTCGATAATTACTTTCAAAACTTTTCCTTTTGTGGCATCTCTTACAGCTTGGATATCTTTTTCAACATAATCATAATCTTGTTCTTTTAATTTGCCAATATTGATAACCATGTCAATCTCATCTGCTCCATCTTCGATTGCTGTCTTTGCTTCAAAAGCTTTTGATTTGATGCTCATAGCTCCAAGTGGAAATCCCACAACAGTGCACACCAAAACGCTTGAATTTTCCAAAGACTTTTTAACCAAAGATGTGTAACAAGAATTTACGCACACGCTTTTAAAATCGTATTTAACTGCTTCTTCGCAGATTTTTTTGATGTCAGCTGATGTTGCATCTGCTTTTAATAAAGTGTGGTCGATATATTTATTTAATTCCATATTATTCACCCAATTCCAATGCTATTTCCATCATTTTTGTAAATGATGTTTGTCTTTCTTCAGGAGTAGTTTGCTTGTCTGAATGGAATGAGTCAGAAATTGTCAAAATAGTCAAAGCTCTTGCGTTGTTTGCTTTTGCTGTCAAATACAATCCGTAACTTTCCATTTCAACTGCTAACACGCCCATTTTTTCCCATTTTTTCCATTCTTCTGATTTTTGATTGTAGAAAATATCTGCAGAGAATACATTTCCAACGTGAACGTCGATGTTTTTTTCTTCTGCAACATTTACTGCTTTTCTCAACAAATCATAATCGCAAATCGCAGAAAAAGTTCCTTCCAAATCAAATTGGTGAGCAAAGTTGGAATCTGAACAACTTCCCATTGCTATTACGACATCGTATAAATCAAGGTCTTTGCTGTAAGCTCCCGCTGAACCGATTCTGATAAGATTTTCAACTCCGTATTCGTTGATAAGTTCGTAAGAATAAATTCCTATAGATGGAATTCCCATTCCAGTTCCCATAACAGAAATTTCTTTGCCTTTGTATTTCCCAGTGTATCCGAACATATTTCTAACTGCATTGAATTGTTTTACATCTTCCAAGAAATTATCTGCGATAAATTTTGCTCTCAATGGATCTCCTGGCAATAAAACTGTTTTTGCGATATCTCCTTTTTTCGCTTCGATATGTGGTGTTGACATAATTACCTCCTAATAATTTACAATGACAACCTCAAAAATTTTTCTGATATATTTTTGATTGCATTTTTTCTTAAACTGATTTTAACATTATTTCCACTTAAATAAGAGAGAAATCCTGTTTCTCTCTTATTATATCATCAATTTGAACATTTTTGCTATTTTTCAAATCCTGGAACTAATAATCCGTAGTTGCCATCTTTTCTCTTGTAAACAACATTTACATTATTAGTTTTTGAATCCAAGAACACGAAGAAATCATGATCGATTAATTCCATTTGCATGATAGCTTCTTCCTTGTCCATTGGTTTGATTCCGAATTCTTTTGTCTTAACGATTGCACCTGTTGGGATTTCTTTGTCGTTGTTTTCTTCAACAGCTTCAAATCTTATTGAATTACTTTCTGTAAATCTCTTTTGTAATTTTGTTTTGTGTTTTCTTATTTGTCTTGCTAACGCGTCTTCAACTTTGTCGATAGCTGTTTTAATATCTTCGTTGGATTCTTCCGCTCTTAAAACAACTCCTTTATCTAAAATCATAGTGACTTCAACTCTCGCTTTGTCTTTTTCTTTTTTGAATACTACACGAGCTTGTTGTTCGTCATGGAAATATTTATCTAACTTGTGTAATTTAGATTCTGCCATTTGTTTCAAATCATCAGTCAATTTGATATCTTTTGTTACATAATTAAGTTTCATAAAATTCCTCCTGTTTATGAATTAAGAAATAATTTCTTATTTTCTTATTCTATATATACCCAATTTACATTTTTGCAAACGATACTAATCACTAAATTAAAAAAACCAAAAAAACTTCCCCAGCAAATTTTTCATTTGCTCTGGGGAAGTCTTCGTTATTTGATATATTTGTCAATAATGTTGATTACTTCTTCAATTTTTTCATCTGCATTATCATTTTCTATTGCATGTTTAACGCATGTTCTCATGTGTCCGTTTAAAATGTCGATGTTTGCTTTTTTCAATTGACCAATACAACTTAAAATCTGAGTGGAAATATCCACACAATATCTGTCCTCTTCAATCATATTTACAATCGCATCGAGTTGTCCACGAACAGTTTTGATTTTTTTGAGGGCCTTTTGTTTGTGTTCTGTCATTATTTCACAGTAGCCTCAAATCCTATCTCATCAATAGCTTTGATGATGTCATCTTCATTAAAATCGCCTTCAACCACAGCTTTTTTGTCTTCTAATGAAACATTTACATTTGTAACTCCATCGACTGATTTACAAGCCTTTGTCACTGATTCTACGCAATGATTGCACACCATATCCAATACTTCAAATTCTTTTTTCATTATTTTTCCTCCTTGAAATTTTTAATTCTCAACGAATTTGTAACTACAGTTACCGAACTGAACGCCATTGCAGCACCCGCTATCATTGGATTCAAAAATCCAAATGCAGCAATCGGAATACCAACAACATTGTAGAAAAACGCCCAGAACAAGTTCTGTTTTATTGTTTTTATTACTCTGTGACTTAATCTTATCGCAGTATTAACTTTATTTAAATCGCCATTTATAATTGTGATGTCACTCGCCTCAATCGCAACATCAGTACCAGTTCCAATAGAAAATCCAACATCACTTGTCGCCAATGCTGGAGCATCGTTTATTCCATCTCCAACCATTCCTACTTTTTTGCCTTGATTTTTCAAATCCAACACTTTATCTGATTTGTCTTTTGGCAAGCATTCTGCTATCACATGGTCGATATTAGCTTTTTCTGCGATATGTTTTGCAGTATTTTCGCTATCACCAGTTATCATATATACATCGATATTATCGTCTTTTAATTTTGAAACAGCTTTTGGTGAGGATTCTTTTATTTTATCTGCTATCAAAATATATCCGTAAAATTCATCGTTCTTTCCAACAAGCACAACTGTATTTCCTTGAGATTGATATTTTTGAATATCTACATTGACATTAATATTATTGTCTCTCATCAATTTTTCATTGCCAATATAGTAATTGTAATTATTTATTTTAGCTGAAAGTCCTTTACCAGTAATCGAATCGAAATCTTCAACTTTATAGAACTCCGAACTATTTTTTTCATATTCTTTAACCACAGCATCTGCAAGTGGGTGCTCTGAATTTTTTTCAATTGAGGATACAATTTTTAAGAAGTCTTTATCTTTTGATTGGAAATCTACAACTTCTGGTTTACCATTTGTTATTGTTCCTGTTTTATCCAAAATAACTGCATCTATTTTGTTCGCAGTTTCTAAAACTTCAGCACTTTTTATTAGAATTCCAAGCTCTGCGCCTTTGCCACTTCCTACCATAATAGCTGTAGGAGTTGCAAGTCCCAATGAACAAGGGCACGCTATTACAAGAACTGAAACGGAATTTAACAACGCTCTATCGAATTGTTTTGTCACAAAATAAGTGATGGCGAATGTAATCACAGCGATTGCAATAACAATGGGTACAAAAACAGATGAAATCTTATCTGCTAATCTTTGAATTGGCGCTTTGTTGGATTGTGCATCTTCCACTAATTTCACGATTTGACTTAGAACTGTATCTTCGCCAATTTTTTTCGCTTCAAACACAAATGATCCATTTTTATTGATCGTAGAACCAATACATTCATCTCCAACTTGTTTTTTCACTGGCATTGATTCCCCAGTAATCATAGATTCATCAATCGATGAGCTTCCTTCAATTATAATTCCATCAACAGCGATTTTCTCTCCTGGTTTTACAAGAATTTTATCTCCAACCATTACATCTTCAATATCAGTTTCGATAGTTTTCCCATTTTTTATTACGTTAGCTTTTTTCGCTTGGAGTCCCATTAATTTACTTATAGCATCAGTAGTTCTAGTCTTCGCTCTTTTTTCGAAAACTTTTCCGAGTAAAATCAAAGTGATAACAACAGCAGACGATTCAAAATACAATTGGTCAGATCCTATTAATACATGATAAATAGAGTAGAAGTAGGCAGCACTTGTTCCCAAAGCTATGAGAACATCCATGTTAGCTCCTCCACCTCTTAGTGATTTGTACGCATTCACATAATATCTTCTTCCAATGTAGAATTGAACAACAGTTGCCAACGCCCATTGAAAATATCCATTATTTAAAATCGTGTGAACTCCTGCCATATGAAAAAACATCGCTGAAAACAAAGGAATTGAAAAAATCGCAGAAATTATAAAATCACGTTTCAATTTTTCGTATTCAGTTATATTTTTTTCGTTAGCTATTTTATTGTCTGTTTTTATTTCTGCAGAATATCCTGCTTTGTCAACTAATCTTTTTACTTCAGAATTGGTCTTGTATCCTTCATAAAAACTTACTGTAAGTGAGTTTTGCAACAAATTCACGCTAACATCTTTGAAATTATTTTTATTCAAAACCTTCTCTATTCTAGATGCACATGACTGACAGCTCATTCCTTCAATGTCAAACTTCGATGTCTTTACCGGAACATCATACCCTGCTTTTTTTATTTTGCCTACGATAGTTTCTATATCGTATCCTTCTTTTAATTTCAAATATGCGTATTCTTGAAGCAAGTTCACGTTAACTGTGTCGATATATTCGTATTTACTTAATACTTTTTCTATTCTAGCCGCACATGATTCACAGCTCATGCCTTGTATTTTTAATTTTATTTCTTCCATTTTTCTCCTTTCTACCCCCCTACTGGTGGTATGGTTATTATATAATATTTAAAATACTTTGTCAAAGATTTGGATTTGGATTATAATATTCATAATAAAATATGGAGGCAGATTATGGATTGGAAAAATTATGAAAATTTAAGCATGTTATCTGATTTCTACGAATTTACAATGATGAATGGATATTTGGAAAACAATATGGAAGATGAATATGCTTATTTTGATTTGTATTTTAGAAGAATTCCAGACAACGGAGGATTTGTTATCGTTGCGGGATTAGAAGAGGTGGTTAAATATATTCAAAATTTGAAGTTTGACGAAAAAGACATCGAATATTTCAAAAGCAAGAATATGTTCAGTGAAAAATTCTTAGATTATCTTAGAAATTTCAAATTTGAATGCGATGTGTGGGCAATGCCTGAAGGTTCAGTTGCATTTCCTAACGAACCTTTGATGATAGTTCGTGGACCTGCTCCACAAGCGCAATTGATAGAAACTTTCGCACTTTTATCAATCAATCATCAATCATTGATTGCAACTAAAACGAATAGAATTGTTCATGCAGCTGAAGGAAGAGTTGTTATGGAATTTGGCGCAAGACGTGCGCAAGGTGTGGATGCTACAGTTCTGGGTGCAAGAGCAGCTTTCATAGGTGGCGCTACTGCTACAAGTAATACTTTGACAGATATCACTTACGATGTTCCTGCTTTTGGTACAATGGCTCACTCATGGATTATGATGTTTGATTCAGAATACGAAGCTTTCAAAAAATACGCCGAAATTTTCCCAAATTCTTGCTCACTTTTAGTGGACACTTACAACGTTTTAAAATCCGGTGTTCCAAATGCGATAAAAGTTTTCGACGAAGTTTTGAAACCTCGTGGAATTAAGAATATGTCTATTAGAATTGACAGTGGTGACCTTGCTTATTTATCAAAACAAGCCCGTAAAATGTTGGATGATGCTGGATATGAAAACTGTCAAATCATGGCAAGTAATTCACTTGATGAATACACAATCGCTGATTTGATTGAACAAGGAGCAAAACTAGATGGATTTGGCGTTGGTGAAAGATTAATAACTGCAAAATCAGATCCAGTTTTAGGCGGTGTGTACAAATTATGTGCGGTTGAAAAACCAAACGGAGAAATCATCCCTAAAATTAAAATCAGTGAAAATATCGAAAAAATCACAACTCCTGGATTCAAAACAGTTTACAGAATTTACGACAAGAATAGCGGCAAAGCAGAAGCTGATTTGATAACTCTTCACGATGAAAAAATTGACGAATCAGAGGATTTGGAAATCTTCCACCCTATTCACACTTGGAAGAGAAAAACATTAACCAACTTCACAACAAAAGAATTGTTGGTTAGAGTGTTTGACAAGGGAGAATTGGTATACGACCTTCCAACATTAGATAAAATAATTGAAAGAAAAAATGAACAAATTTCTGAACAATGGGAAGAAGTAAAAAGATTTGAACATCCTCATTTGTTCCACGTCGATTTGTCACAAAAATTGTGGGATATAAAATACAATTTATTAATGCAAAGCAAATAGTAAACTTAGCACAACCATAAAATTTTGGTTGTGCTTTTTTGCAATTAAAAATCCACATGCATGACATGTGGATAAGATTTAGATATCGTATTGTACTAAAGTATTGATGTAATAATTTTTGTTAACATCTCTTCCGCCAAGTTCAGTAAGCTCAATCAAAAATTCCATAGCAGTGATTTCGCCACCGTTTTTTTCAACTAACTTAGCTACTGCATTCACAGTTCCACCTGTTGCCAATAAGTCGTCAACTATAGCAACTTTGTCGCCTTCATGAATCGCGTCTCTGTGTACTTCTAATTTGTCGGTACCATATTCCAAATCATAAGAATACTCTGACACTTCTCCAGGAAGTTTTCCAGGTTTTCTAACAGGAACAAATCTAACTCCAAGCGCATATGCTACAGCTGAGCCGAACAAGAATCCTCTAGCTTCTGGAGCTGCTATCACAGTTATTCCTTTGTCTTTTAAATCTTCTACCATAAGGTCTACTGCGTGTTTGTAAGCATCTTTGTCGTTTAACAATGTAGTAATGTCTTTGAATGAGATTCCTTCTTTGGGAAATCCATCTATAACTCTAATTTTCTCTTTTAAATCCATTTTCATCACCGTTTCTTTTTTACTGTATTATCTACATCTATAGTATACCATATTGTGAGATTTGTTTGTTGTTAAATTATTTTTAGTTTTCTCAATCGTTATGTTTTTTATTTAAAAATTTTGTCAAAATATTTTATTTACAACTATATTTATATATGTTACGATATGTTTGGAGAGTGATGTAATGGACAGTTCGAGTGTCTCGCAAATAATTGCGTTAGTGTTCTTGGTTGCAATGTCCGCCGTATTTTCATCAAGTGAAACGGCGATAACATCTGTAAGCAAAATAAAAGTTCGACAATTAGACCAAAAGGATAACAAAAATGCACATTTACTGAAGAAACTGCACGATAATATGCAAACTACCATATCTACTATTTTAATTGGTAACAACATTGTAAATATCGCAGCGAGTTCTATAGCTACAATTTTATTCACAAATATTTTTCATCAAAACGGAGCTTTGATATCTACAGTTGTAATGACTGTATTTGTATTGATTTTTGGTGAAGTTTTACCAAAAACAATTGCACAATATAAAAACAAATCCGTAGCGCTGAAATTTTCTAGATTCATTTATTTTTTGACTATAATTTTTAAACCAATTGTAAAAGTATTGAACATCTTAACTCGTTTGGTAATCAAGCTTTTCATTGGAGAAGACGAAGATAGTTCGACACTTACCGAAGAAGAACTAAAAACTTTAGTGGAAGTTAGTGAAGAAGAAGGCGTACTGAAAAATCAAGAAACTGAAATCATGATAAATGCACTGGAGTTAAAGGAAACTCTAGCAGTTGATATTATGACTCCAAGAACTAGCATGGCATCAGTTGATATTGAAGATGCAGAGAGTGATTTGAAGGAAATTATCAAAAATATTACTTATTCTAGAATTCCTGTTTACGAGGACAATATTGACGATATTATAGGCGTTCTTCACATAAAAGAATTAGCGCACAAAATCATCGAAGATGACCGAGATTTTAAAGTCAGAGATATCCTAAAACCAGCATTTTATGCTTATGAATACATTCCAGTAGTGGATTTGTTCAAACAAATGAGAACTAAAAATATTTCCATCAGTATAATTATCGATGAGTACGGTGGAACTAGTGGAATTGTAACGATGGAAGATATTTTGGAAGAACTTGTCGGAGAAATCGACGATGAATACGACCACGAAAAAGAAGTAACTAAACTTAGCGACAACGAATATTTAGTCGATCCTGAAATGAGAATTGATGAAGTAAACGAAAGATTTGACCTTGACATTCAAAGCGACAAATTCGATTCAATCGGAGGATTTGTAATAGAATTATTGGACAGAATGCCTAAATCAAAAGATGAGGTTGAATTTGAAAACTTGAAATTCGTCGTAGTCAATGTTGATAAAAGAAAAATTACACAACTAATGATAATATTCAAATAATTTACTCTCACGAATATCGTGAGAGTTTTTTTGTGGGAAAATCTCTAAGTAAAATTTTAAAATAAAAAAGTAGATTACGTTTTTGCTAAAAATATCTGAACACATAAATTTGTGCAAAAATGTAATCTACTTTAATTTTTTTAATACTTTATTGTTTCCCTATTCCCAACGCCTCTTTTGCCAATTCATCAGCCATATCGTTATAAGTATCGTTGGAGTGACCTTTAACTTTTACAAAATTAATATCGATTTGAGGCTTTATTTCGTCGATAAATTTCTTGTAGCTTTTGGTTAAATTATTGTTTGTTTTCCAGTCGCCATTAGCCCAGCTTTCAATCCCTTGATAATCATAAAAAATCGTGATTTTGTTCATTTTAAGTTCGACTGCTTTTTTAATTGCAAATACCGACCCACTTACTTCTCCCGATACATTTCTATGAGTTGAGAATTCTGATTTGGGAAATTTTTGATTGAATTTGTCGATTTTACTATTGTGAAACAACACACAACCAAAACTATATTCTCCCGTATCTTTTTTGAATGATCCATCTACATAAGCCACACACTCATTTTCACTTAAGTTACCAATGGACGCTACTTTTTTATTATCTTCGCCATTTATAAAATTATCTGCCTCTTCTTTTGTCTTAAAAGATTTGAAAATCGCTCCCTTAAAACCATTTACTTGTTGTTGGCACTCTGACCAACTATTGTATATCCCAGGATTTCTCCCAATTTTTACTGCATAAAATTTACTCATTACATACCCACACGCTCAAAGTTCCGGCTCCCACTTCAAAATCTCCGAATCCTTCATCATCGATTACAATTTCATTAGAATTTGTTCCAGTGATTTCCGTATACTTTTTACCTGCATTTTCCTTTCCTACATTCATTCTCAAAGTGTTGATGTCAGCTGTGCTGATTACTACAGCCATTGGATTGTGAAAATCATCGCCGTGTCTAATCCAACCTATCAAATTTTCATTTTCCATATAATCTGTCTGTTCTCCAAATGCGTAGTGTTTTCTGATGTACATCAAATTATCTATAATATCCTTTTGCCCTTCGATATTAAATTCTCCGCCTATTTTACAATAATCGCCGTAAAATATGCAAGGATATCCGTCTTTTCTAAGTAGAATCAAACCGTACGCAATCTTTTTGAACCAAGGTTCTACAAATGATTCCAACGATTGACCAGGTTCGCTGTCGTGATTATCCACGAATGTAACCGCAATGGTTGGATGTTCTTGAACCAAAGTATTGTCGAAAATTTTTCTCATATCAAATTTATCGCCCATTTTTGATGCAGAATACATATTAAAATGAAGTGCCACATCAAACAAATCCACATCGTATTTCGTATCGTACAAATAATGATTAGTGTTGTCCTTATCTTGTAACCAATATTCACCGAAAAAATAAAAATCGCGATTAACAACATTTTGTATATGTTTTGTGAAATCAATTATAAATTCATCGTCAATGTGTTTAAGTGCGTCGTATCTGAAGCCGTCCACATTAACATAATTCACAAACCATTCTCCCCATCTAAAAAGTTCATCTTTAACATCAGGATTTTTGTGGTCAATATCTGCAAACATCAAATAATCGAAATTCCCTTTTTCGTTGGAAACATTCTTGCTAAATCCTTTGTTTTCTCCAGCGACTTCAAAAATTGCTTTCTTTTGTTGTTTATTATCAAAATCAACTCCATTAAAATGTTGGAAATGCCACACAAACTCAGAATATTTTCCATTCCTACCTTTAAAATCAAATCCAGTCCATGCTTCAATATCATAAGCATCAGTAATTCTTTTCGCCCTGTCGTTAGGATCCACTTCGTAAGCCTTAAAAGTTTCTGAGAAATCAGCTCCAGCTTTGTGATTTAAAACGACATCTGCATACACTTTTATGTCATTTTCGTGCAAAACTTCGATTAGTTTTTTCAATTCTTCTACAGTTCCGTATTTTGTACGCACAGATCCTTTCTGATCAAATTCTCCCAAATCGTACAAATCATACACACCATAACCAACATCATTAGTTCCCGTTGCTTTAAACATTGGAGCAAGCCACAACGCATCAATACCTTTTTCTTTTAAATTCTTCGCTTCTTTCGTCAAATTTTTATAATAATTTCCATCGTTTGGTAAGTACCACTCAAAAGCCTGCATCATTATTTCGTTTCCCATTTGTTCCTCCTATTAATTGTAAGAAATTGCTTTATATTGTATAATCTAATAAGATTATAACATTAAAATGATAAGAATAAGGAGAATAAATGCAATATTTAGTCGGTAGAAATCCTGTTATGGAAGCTTTGGAAATGGATATGGGAGTAACCAATCTATACATACAAAAAGGCGAATTAAAAGGATTTATTAAAAAAATAGAAAAAAAAGCTTACGATATGGGAATTAAAATCGAATACGTCGATAAAAAATACATCGAAAAATTCGCAGAAAACACTGCTCATCAAGGTGTTATGGCAAAAATGCCAAGTTTCGGATATTCAAGCGTTGATGAAATGATAATTTACGCCAAAAAAAGAAACGAAGATCCATTTTTGATAATTTTGGACGAAATAACAGATCCTCACAATTTGGGTTCCATCATTAGAACTGCAGAAGTTGCAGGATGCCACGGAGTTATAATTCCAAAACACCGAGCTTGTGAAGTCAATGCAACTGCAATCAAAACAAGTGCAGGAGCTGTTTTCAATATCAAAATCGCACGTGTAACCAACATAACCACGACAATTAATTATTTAAAAGAACATAACATTTGGATTTACGGGGCTTGTGGCGAAGCTTCACAAACTCACACGCAAGCTAACTTGAAAGGACCTATCGGCCTTGTAATTGGAAACGAAGGCAAAGGAATTTCGAGATTAGTCAGAGAAAATTGTGATCAGTTAATTAAAATCCCTATGTATGGAAAAACAGAATCTCTCAACGCATCAAATGCTGCGAGCATTCTAATTTATGAAGTCATACGCCAAAGGTATGAAAAATAAACAGATTTATCTTTATGTCGATGGTTATAATATAATAAACGCATGGCCTAATTTGTACAAATTATCGAACGATGTGGATTTGGATAGTGCTCGTGAAGAGCTCATTGATATAATGAAAGAGTATCAAAATCTAAGCGGAGAACAAGTTTATGTAGTTTTTGATGCTTATCTTGTAAAAGGTGGAATGAGCATTGAAGAAAAGCGTGATAATTTGACGGTGGTTTACACAAAAGAACACGAATCTGCAGACCGATACATTGAGAGAAAAGTCAACGATATGAAAAAGCACGACAAAATGTATGTGGCAAGCAACGATGGAATGATTCAACGAATTATTTTATCGCGTGGAGGAATTAGAATAAGCGCCAATGAACTTTGGAAAAATTATCTAACTTTAAAAGAAAACCTCAGAAGATCTAAGCTAAGGAAAAGAAAACAATCTACTGAAAATATTGTTACTATAGATGATGAAATTTATCAACAATTAGAAAAACTTCAAGATGAAATAAAAAAACAAAACTAGGTTATGTGACCTAGTTTTGTTTTTTTAACATAAGGAGATACCCATTTTAATGGATAAAATGAAAACGTTATTAACTATTTTTATTATATCACCCTACATATAAATTGTCAAAATTTAAAATTAAATTTCCACCATTTATTCTTGTTTATCTTTCTCTATCAAGTTTTTTATTGCTTCAATTGCAACTTTAATGGCTACATCAGTATCATGACACACAGGATTGTCTAAGTGTTTTTTCTCACGTTCTTGGTTTGCTACAACCAAAAAACAAGATCCACATCTTACTCGAAGGTAATTTGCAACTACAAAAAGAGCTGCCGATTCCATCTCACTTGCCAATGTGCCAAGCCTTTTCCAAGCTTCCCATTTGTTTAATAAATCGTATGACACAGGCATTTTTTCTGGCTCGTGTTGTCCATAGAAGCTGTCTTTGCATTGAACAACTCCAACGTGAAAATTGTGTCCTAAATCTTTTGAAGCTTTTACCAATGAATTTGTCACATCTAAGTTTGCAACTGCAGGAAATTCTATCGGAGCGTATTCTTTACTCGTTCCTTCAGCTCTTATTGCAGAATTTGCTATAACCACATCAGAACTTTTGACATCTTCTTGAATTCCTCCACAAGTTCCAACTCTTATAAAAGTATCTGCACCTGCTTTAACAAGTTCTTCCATCGCAATTGCTGCAGAAGCACCTCCGATTCCAGTGCTAGTTACGGAAACTTTTTCTCCATTTATAGTTCCAGTGTATGTTACATATTCTCTATGATCTGCTACTAATTTTGCATCGTCAAAATACTTTGCAATTTTTTCGCATCTTTTTGGATCTCCTGGAAGGATTACATACTTCCCTACATCTCCATTTTTAATATTTAAATGATATTGCACGCCTTCTTCTGCGTATTTCATAAAATCACCTCTTTTTTATCTATATTACTAGTATATACTAATTTTAAATAAATAGCATTATTGAGCGTTGATTTTGATGTAATTTGTGCGATAAATTATTTTTTTGAAGAAAATTCCCACAATTGTATTCAAAACTGAAGTTGGCAAACATACTGCTAAAAACATCGACGGTAGTAAATTTGTAAAGTTTTCAGTACCCATTCCCATTGGAATTGCAAGAGATAAAAATACAAATCCACTTGCCAAAGTTCCTATAGCAAATATAAGATTAGATTTTCTGCTGGTTTTTCCCATCAATTTGAACAAATAAAACACGATAATTCCTGAAATTAATTTATCAATTATGTTTGGAAGCTGTCCCATTGGGAAACTTGTTGTAAAAGCTGCAATTGCCCCTGCAAACAAACTCAACACAAAAGCTTCTTTTACATTATCCATAAATAATATTGCCAAAAACATCATTACTAATAAAAAATCTGGCTTTACTCCCATAACCAACGCAGGCGTAACGTAATGAAGCAATAATCCTACACTTAAAAATATCGAACTTACTGTTAATTTTTTTGAATCCATAATATCTTCCTTTCTTTTTCATAAAATTTTTCTCTTCTAAAATCATTTCATAAGTTCATTTCATTACACTCACCTGCCTTTATAATAAAAAAACACCTGTTCCCCAAAAGGAACAAGTGTCAAAACTCGCGTTACCATCCTAATTTATGTGCAAAAATGCACACATCTCTTTCAGATACTTCCATATCCTATCCCTGTAAAGTGAGAATCACTTTTTGAACTACTAGACTTCATTCAAAATTCAGATAACCCCATTCATATAAACTTCCCTTAGAAATTCGCACCAACCATTTCCTCTCTTGAAGTTTCATTTATACTACTATCTTATCTATTGAATTAAATATTTTTAAATATTTTCTAATATTATATCACAAATAAAATAATTTACAAGTTATAAAACAGTTTTAAAATTAACATTTACCAAATCTTTTATAGAATTGTAAATCAAAGTTCTATCCAAAACTTCATCCAAAAACTCTTGTAATTCTTCTCCTTCATAAAATGAGAAGAAATAAATGTCAATATTGATTTTGTTAATAATACTCTTATCTTCAAAACCTATAACATTTAACAGATACATCGGATTGTCGATATCTAAGTTAACCTTAGCTTCGATATCTTGCAATATAGTGTTTCTTTTCTTCGCAACTCTCATCATAGTCAAAATCAACTCTGAAACGATGGAGCTTACGAAGAAATCAATTGATGTGAATTCTTCTTTTTCTGAATCAAATGAAATAGATGAGTCCACAGGAATACATGATTTTTCGTTGTAAACTTTAACCAAATCATCGGATACAATAGCTCTGAAACTCTTTTGGAATGAATTTATATCATCATTCATATTCTTTCCTCAATTTATTTCTAGCATCAATCATTGATTGTAGTTTTTCTCTAATGTGGTCATACTCATTTACTGGTCTGTTGGAGAATGTCGCAAATCCACAGTCCGGATTTAACCACAATTTATCCTTGTCGATAAACGTAAGGGCTTCCTTGGCTCTTTTATAAATTCTATCTGTGTCTTCCTTGTCATCCAATCTTGGATTTAACACTCCAAGTCCCAAAATCACTTTGTTATTGATTCTTTCATCAGCTAGTAATGCTTTCAATTCTCCAGCTCTTGGAGTTGAAAATTCTAACGCCAACAAATCAGCATTGATATCAGCAAATAAATCCAAAAGTGGAGTGTATGGTCCTGTCAATAAAATACTTTCGTTCTTGCTCCAGTTACCACGGCATACGTGTAGTGAACAGATAGATTTATCCCTATCGACACTATCCATTACGCTTTTAATCAAATGTGTGGCAAACTTCAATTCTTCAGTTGGATCTTTTCTAGTTGACAAAGATGCACACATGAAAGTTCTTGGCCTTCCTTCAGTGAACACTATTTCTGTAAGAACAGGTTCATCGAATTGAATAACATCTACGCCGATTTCTTGAAGATTTTTGATTTCTTTTCTGTAGATATCAATTACATCTTCACCCAAATCTTCTTTGCTGTCGTAGTATTTTGAGCTTACATTTGCAAGCCACATACTTCTTGTAACCAAGTATGGTCCAGGCATAGTTATCTTAACAGGTTTATCAGTCAAAGATTTCAAAAGTTTTAATTCTTCTGATACAATGTCTCCTTTATATTCCAATTTGCCAGTACAAATAGCGTTCTTAATAGATGTAGCAGGAACATCCAATGTCGTCAAAATATTTTCGAACTCTCTTTTATCATCGACGTAATCTAGCATTTCGGCCATACTCATTTGAGTTACTCCACCTAGTTTTTCAGAAATAAAAGATACGTAATTGTCTCTTTCTATTTCTCCACTTGTGATTACATCGATATCCAAATCTTCTTGTAATTTTACAACTTCTTTAGTCTTATCATATACCAATTGTTCGTAGTCAGAAAGGCTAATCATATTAGCCTTTAACATCCTACGAGCTTTCATTATTTCGTCTCCTCTTGGCATAGATCCTATCAAAGAGGTATTGAATAATTTATTGTTCACTATTGAATTCCTTTAAGAAATTTCCTAAATATTCATTAGCTTCAGTAATTTGTTTGAAACCTTCTCTTCTACCAGGAATCCATTGTTTTAATCCTTCAAGATCCATGATTTCTTTTTCTTTTTCGTTGTTGTAATCCATCTTGAACATAATGTCATCAAATGCTTTGATGTCTTCATCAGAAACTTCAGGATTGAATGTAAATATACAATGGTCAAAGTTATCAGTTTTATCTAAAACTTCAACTTCGTTTTTGTCTAGTGTACCATCACTAATCCAAGCATCATAATTTGTACTTAAGCAGAATGATGCATCAACTTCTCCATTAACCATAGCAATCATGCTATCTTTTTCTCCACCAACGTGGTCTCCATGTAAGCCAACACCGATATCAAATCTTTTTTCAGTGTAATCTTTACCATATTCTAAACCATTTTGGTGTAAATAGTTTATAGGAATAAGTCTTGCTTGTGGAGAATCAATAGCCCCAAATCCTATTGTTTTGCCCTTTAAATCAGAAACTTTTTCAAAATTTCCCTTTTTAACTACTAGATAAGTTTTCTTATCTCTATCAGTATCTCTCATACATCCGATCTTATCTTTTCCGTCAGATCTCAAGTGAGCGTCTAAATGTGCTAATGGGGAATTCCATGCTCCATCAATTTCTCCATTCATTAAAGCATCTACTTGTAGTTTGTAGTCTTTGAAGAATACTCCTTCGATTTCTGCTCCATTTTCCTTGAAAAATTCTTCAATCATTTCCCATATTACTGAAACTCTTGGAGCGTAAATAACTGCACCTATTTTTAATTTTTTCATTTAATTCCTCCTATTTTATTTACTTGATAAAGACTGTCCTAACATAACATGCAACACATCTAAAGATGGTGCCATAATTTGTCCAGCGTAAGCATCTCTCATCAACTTTTCAATTTCAGTCTTTCTATTGTAACTAATTCCTCCACCCACTCTCATTGCAAGGGTTGAGGATTCCATCGCATGTTCAATTGCAATAACTCTGGAAGCTATGATTTTTTGTAAAGCATCTTCATCATTTCTATCTAATGCTTCAGCTGCATCTTCTGCTAATGTTCTTGAACTTTGTGCTTTCGAGTATATCTTGGACAAATACATTTGAACAATTTCTATATCTGCTAAACATCTTCCATCTGGATACTTTCTGTTTTTTGCATGATTTGTTGTGATTTTTGATAATCTAATATTTAAGCCAGAATATACGCTAGCTAGACCTAATAAGAAAAACTTAGTAACTATTTTAGAAACTTCAGGACCTTCTCCTTCCACTCCTAATCTATTCATGTCTGTTAACTTAACATCTTCGAGTTTCATTGGACATGAAACATTTCCTCTCATTCCAACTCCATCCCAATATTTCATATTGAAACTCAATCCTTCAGATTCCAAAGGAACTGTCCAATAAGTAGTCTTACCTTCAAAATCACATGATTTACTCAAGAACAAATAATAACTAGCAAACGTAGCAGTAGTTACCATTGACTTTGTTCCGTTAAATACAAAATAATTTTCATCTTTTATGCAAGTTGTTTCTGGATTACCAAAGTGAGTTCCTGTTCCAAATTCAGAATTAGCCAATGCCAAATACTTATTGTGATTGACTACATCATCCACAACTTTTTCATACAAATCTTTTTGTCCACATTTAATTACAGCATTCAATGCTACATTATGCATCATATAACATAATGCAGCTGACGGATTATACTCAGCAAAAGCCATAATTACTTTTTGGTGTTCCTTCGCTCCTTTGCCAAGTCCATCCATTTCTTCCGGAACCAAAAGTTTTAAAAAACCTTCTTCTCCCATTTTTTCAAATGCTTCTTTTGGAAATGAACAATCCACGTCTGAATTTTTCCCAGCCGTTTCTAAATAATTTTTCGCAAACTCTTTTGCTTGTTTGTAAATATCCATAATTTCTACCTTTTTATTGACATTTGTGTCCTATTTACTTGTTTTCTGTCGCTAAAATACCACCTAACATTACATGGAGAACATCCAATGATGGTGCCATAATTTGTCCAGCGTAAGCATCTCTCATCAACTTTTCTATTTCAGTCTTCTTATTATAAGTGATTCCGCCGCCAACTCTCATTGCAAGTGTAGCTGAGTTCATTGAATTTTCAATTGAAGTCACTCTTGCTGCTATAATTTTTTTAAGCATATCTTCGCTATTATTAACTATAGCTTCTGCTGCATCTTCTGATAGTGTTCTTGCACTTTGTGCCATTGAATATATCTTAGACAAATACATTTGAACAATTTCAATATCTGCTAAGCATTTTCCATTTGGATATTTTCTACTTGTAGCGTATTTATTAGTAATGTTTGATATTCTAATATTTAAACCAGCATATACACTAGCAAGTCCAAGTAAAAACATCTTTGTTACAACACTTGCGACTTCATCTGCTCCGCCTTCTTCTCCTAATCTGTAATCAGATGTCAACTTAACATTGTCAAATTTCATTGGACAAGAAACATTTCCTCTCATTCCAACTCCATCCCAATATTCCATATTGAAACTCAAACCTTCAGATTCCAATGGAACAACCCAATATGTCGTTTTACCTTCAAATTCAGCTGATTTACTGTTATATTGATAATAACTTGCATAAGTTGCACTTGTTACCATTGATTTAGTACCCTTGAACACATAGTCATCTCCATTTTTAGTACAGGTCATTTCTGGATTACCAAAATGTGTTCCACTACCAAATTCTGAATCAGCCAACGCCATAAATTTATTATTTTCAACGACATCTTTTACTATTTTATCAATTAAAGTTTTTTGACCATAATCCAACACTCCACTGATTCCAACATTATGCATCATATAGCATAATGCTGCAGATGGATTGTATTCAGCAAATGCCATTGTAACTTCTTGATGTTCTTTTGCTCCTTTGCCAAGTCCGCCCATTTCTTCAGGAATCAAAAGTTTTAAAAATCCTTCTTCTCCCATTTTTTCAAATGCTTCTTTTGGGAAAGTGCAATCCTTATCAGATTTTTTTCCTTCTTCTTCTAAATATTTTTTTGCAAATTCTTTTGCTTGTTCGTAAATACTCATTAAATCTCCTATAATAGCGGTTGACCTGTTATAGCTTTACCTAACCAAACGTTAAGAACATCTAGTGATGGAGCCATGATTTGTCCAGCGTAAGCATCTCTCATTAATCTTTGGATTTCAGATGCACAGTTGTAAGTCTTACCTCCACCTACTCTCATTGCAAGTGTTGAGGATTCAATTGCATTTTCGATAGCACAAACTCTTGCTGCGATAATCTTGCAAACTGCGTCTTCTTCACCAGCAACTAAAGATCTAGCTGCTAATTCTGTAAGAGCTTTTGCACTCATACCATTAGCATAAATCTTAGCTAAGTGAACTTGAACTGTTTCAATGTTAGCTAAACATTGTCCTGAAGGGTATTTTCTCTTTAATGCGTAATCATTAGTAACTTTTGATAATCTTAAGTTCAATCCAGTGTATACACTAGCTAAACCTAAAATGAAATATGGGGCAACTACGTTAAATACTTGGTCAACACCTGAACCTTCTTCGCCAATTCTGTTAACTTCGTCTAATTTAACATCATTCATAGTCATTGGACATGAAACATTACCTTTCATACCAATACCTTTCCAATGACTCATCTTGAATTCTAATCCTTCTGATTCTAATGGAATTAACCAGTTGTTGATGTCTCCTTCTTTTTCAGTTGATGGAGTCAAAATTAAGTAGTAGCTTGCATGAGTTGCACTTGTTACCATTGACTTAGTTCCGTTGAATACGAATTTGCCGCCATCTTTAGTAACTTTGATTTCTGGAATGTAGAAGTGAGTACCAGTTCCAAATTCAGAATATGCTAATGCCATGAATTTGTTGTTTTCAACAATGTCTTTAACAACTTTTTTCTTTAATTCTTCGTTACCATTAGTAAGAACTGTCATTAAAGCTACGTTGTGCATCATGTAGCAAAGACCAGCAGTTGGGTTGCTTTCAGCGAATGCTAAAACAGCTTGTTGGTGTTCAACAGCAGTCTTTCCTAAACCACCCATTTCTTCTGGAATAAGTAATTTGAAGTAACCAGCTTTTCCCATTTCTTCAAATGATTCTACAGGAAATCTACCTTCTTCATCTGATCTCTTTGCATATGGTTCGACATGTTCCAATGCAAATTTTCTTGATTCTTCGTAAAAATTCATAAAACCCTCCTAAAGTTTATATTTCATTTATATGATATCACTAATTCTCTAATAAAACCAGAAATATTGTTAAAAATTCTTCATTTATTGAAACTTTCTATAAATCCTACCAATTTCATTCTAATTTTAACAAATTAGAAAATTTTGCAATTTTTTTCATTCATTTATCATTGAAAAATCAACGTTATAAATTTTTTAATCATTTATAGAAAAAATCTATAAATGATTTTTCAAATTGTTAAAAATTTGTAATAAAAAACACCGTGAGATAATTCTCACAGTGTTTTCGTTATATTATCTATTTGTAGAATTTGGATTTACGACGTCTTCTTTCTTTGCGCCTTCTTCTTCCTTAGCTTTTTCTACAGATTCAACTTTTTTACCTTCTTTATCAAGGTTTTCTTCTTTTTCTGCTTCATCTGTATCTTCTACTGAGTTAGAATAATCCATTTCTGCCATTCTCTTGTAAGTGTTGTATCTTTCCTTAGCATCTCTTTCAGCTTCTTGGAATAATTCTTCAGCTTGTTCAGGGAATGATTTTTGTAATGACAAGTATCTTACTTCTCCTCTGATGAAGTCTTGGAATGATCCAGTTGGTTCTTTAGAGTCTAATTGGAATGGATTCTTTCCTTCTTCTGCAAGAGTTGGATCGAATCTGTATAAGTGCCAGTAACCAGCTTCTACAGCTAATTTTTCTTGACGTTGGCTCTTACCCATACCAGCTTTAATACCGTGGTTGATACATGGTGAGTAAGCGATGATTAATGATGGTCCATCATATTCTTCTGCTTCTCTAATAGCTTTTAATGTTTGATTTTGGTTAGCACCCATAGCGATTTGTGCTACGTATACGTATCCGTAAGTTGATGCCATCAAACCTAAATCTTTCTTTCTAACTTTCTTACCACTTGCAGCAAATTGTGCTACAGCAGCTGTTGGAGTTGACTTAGAAGCTTGTCCACCAGTGTTTGAGTAAACTTCTGTATCGAATACCATAACGTTGATGTTTTCACCTGATGCTAATACGTGATCCAATCCGCCGTATCCGATATCATAAGCCCAACCGTCTCCACCGAAGATCCATACAGATTTCTTAATTAAGAAGTCTCTGTCTGTTCTTATATATTTCAATAATTCTTCAGCTTCTTCGTTGTTTGTGTTGTCATCTAAATGTTCTAAAATTTCTGCTGCACATGCTTTTGATGTAGCTACATCGTCCATGTTTTCAACGAATTTTTTGAATGGTGCATTCAATGGACTTTCAATGTTCAAGTCTAAGAATGCTTGCATTTTTTCTTTTAATTGTAATCTGATCTTCTTGATAGCTAAGTGCATACCATATCCGTATTCAGCGTTGTCTTCGAATAATGAGTTAGCCCAAGCTGGTCCTTTACCTTCAGCGTTTGTGCAGTAAGGAGTTGAAGGAGCACTTGCACCCCAGATTGATGAACAACCTGTAGCGTTAGCTATAAGCATTCTATCACCGTATAATTGAGTGATTAATTTAGCGTATGGAGTTTCTCCACAACCAGCACATGCTCCAGAGAATTCAAATAATGGTTGTTTGAATTGTGAGCCTTTAACTGTTTTTTCTGCTGGCATTAAGTCTTCTTTGTATCCAACTTTTTCTACAGCGTAAGTCCAGTTGTCTTTTTGTGCAAGATGTTGTTCTTCGAAAGGTTTCATTATTAATGCTTTTTCTTTTGCTGGACATACATCGGCACAGTTACCGCAACCTGTACAGTCTGCTGGTGAAACTTGGATTCTGAATGTTAAATCTTCAAATCCTTTACCAACTGCTTTTTTGCTTTCGAATGTTTCAGGAGCGTTCTTTCTGTCTTCTTCGTTTAATAAGAATGGTCTGATAACTGCGTGTGGACATACATAAGCACATTGGTTACATTGGATACATTTATCCATTTGCCATTCTGGAACGTTAAGAGCGATACATCTCTTTTCGTAAGCTGAAGTTCCCATTGGGAATTCACCATTTGCTCTGTCTTTGAATGCAGATACTGGTAAATCATTACCTTGTTGTGCGTTCATTACACTTGCAACTTCTTTTACAAATTCTGGAAGGTTAGCGTCTTTTTCAACGTCTTCTTCAGCATTTTTCCATTCAGCTGGAACTTTGATTTCTACAAGTTGATCGATACCTTGATCTACTGCAGCGTAGTTCATGTTTACAATGTCTTCACCTTTTCTACCGTAGTTAGCAACTATAGATTCTTTTAATTTCTTAATAGCTTCATCTATAGGTAATACTTTAGATAATTTGAAGAATGCAGCTTGCATAATCATGTTTGTTCTTCCACCTAATCCTACTTCTGCTGCAATCTTAGAAGCGTTGATTGTGTAGAATTTAATGTCGTTTTCAGCGATATATTTCTTTAATTTGCCTGGAAGGTGAGTGTCTAATTCTTCTTCATTCCAGATACAGTTTAGTAAGAATGTACCACCTTTTCTTAAACCTCTTAATAAATCGTATTGATATACATAAGCTTGTTTTGAACAAGAAATGAAATCTGATTCATCTAAAAGGTAAGTTGAGTGAATTGGGTTGTTACCAAATCTTAAGTGAGACATTGTAACCCCACCAGATTTTTTAGAGTCATAATCGAAGTAACCTTGAGCGTACATGTCAGTACCATCACCTATAATCTTGATAGCTGATTTGTTAGCACCTACTGTACCGTCAGAACCGAATCCCCAGAACTTACATCTGATAGTTCCTTCAGGTGAAGTGTTTATAGTATCTTTTACTTCTAATGATCTGTGAGTAACATCATCTACTATACCGATAGTAAATTGTGTTCTTGGTTGATCTTGTTTTAAGTTTTCGTAAACTGTGTTAATGTGAGTTGGAGTTGTGTCTTTTGAACCTAAACCGTAGATACCACCAACGATAACTGGTTTATTTTCATGATCGTAGAAACAATCTCTAACGTCAAGATATAGTGGTTCTCCTAATGAACCTTTTTCTTTAGTTCTATCTAAAACTGCGATCTTCTTAACTGTTTTTGGAATAGCATTTAAGAAATGTTCTTTAGAGAATGGTCTGTATAAGTGAACTTTTAATACTCCGACTTTTTCTCCTTTAGACACTAAATAATCAACAGTTTCTTCAATAGTTTCAGTTACTGAACCCATAGCTACTATAATATTTTCAGCATCTTCAGCACCATAGTAGTTGAATAATCCGTAGTTTCTGCCTGTAATCTTGTTAATTTCATTGATATAGCTTTCAGTAATACCAACGATATCTTCATAGTATGTATTAGATGCTTCCATACCTTGGAAATAAACGTCTGGATTTTCAGCTGTACCCATAGTCTTAGGGTTTTCTGGATTTAAAGCATTTCTTCTGAATTCATCAATAGCTTCCCAATCAACAATCTTTGCCAAATCTTCATAATCCATAACTTCGATTTTTTGAATTTCGTGACTAGTTCTAAAACCATCGAAGAAATGTAAGAATGGAACTTTTCCTTTAATAGAAGAAAGGTGAGCTACTGCTGCTAAATCCATAACTTCTTGTACTGAACCTGAACATAACAATGCAAAACCAGTTTGTCTTGCTGCCATAACGTCTTGGTGGTCACCAAAAATGCTAAGCGCATGTGATGCTAAAGCTCTTGCTGATACGTGGAATACGCCAGGTAAGTTTTCTCCGGCAATCTTGTACATATTTGGAACCATCAACAATAAACCTTGTGATGCTGTGAATGTAGATGCCAAAGCCCCTGCAACTAAAGCCCCGTGTACTGAACCAGCTGCTCCACCTTCTGATTGTAATTCAGTTACTTGTACAGTTTCACCGAATAAGTTCTTACGTCCATCTGCTGCCCATACATCAATTGCTTCAGGCATTGGTGATGATGGAGTAATTGGATAAATAGTTGCCACATCTGAAAATGCATAAGCTACGTGAGCAGCGGCTGTATTTCCATCCATGGTTTTCATGTGTTTTGCCATTTATTTAACCCCCTATATATAAATAAATAAATTGTTTAATTTAAAACGGACGAAATCCGCTCTATGAGTTATTATAACTCAATAATTTTTCCATTGCAAGAATAATAAACTTCATCAAAAAATTTTATTGTGAAATTATTTTTTGTTATTTTTTAAGTGCTTTCTATGTTCTTCAGTATCTTTTTTCATATTTGCAATTAACTTATTATTTAACTCTTGTGCCGCATTATAACCCAAAAGTTTTTGTCTTTGATTTCGAACTGCAACCTCAACAATCATTGCAATATTTCTACCTGGTTTTACAGGAACTTCAAGATATGGAAGTTCAACTCCCAAAATTTCTGTAGTGTGATCGTCAAGTCCAATTCTGTCGTATTCTTTATCATCTTGCCATTTTTCTAACTTTATAACCAAATCAATAAACGTAGATAATCTTACAGAACCTGTACCGTATAACCTTTGAATATCTAAAATTCCAAGACCTCTAACTTCCAAATAATGTCTAATGTTAAGAGGAGCTTGTGCCAACAATCCTTTTTCGATTTTTCTGATTTCGACAACATCATCTGCAACAAGTCTGTGACCTCTAGTAACCAAGTCCAAAGCAGTCTCGCTTTTTCCTACAGAACTATCACCCATCAACAAAACACCCATACCAAATACATCCAATAAAGATGCGTGTATAGTATCTTCCTCACTAAGGAAATATTCCAATACTTCATCCAACGCTGAGATAAGTCTTGTAGTTGTTCTGTCAGAAATCAACAATGTCTTGTCATATTCATCAGCTAATTTTCTAACTTCATCAGGAATTTGAGCATAATGCGAAAACACAATACAAGGAATATCATATTCCATCATAGCTCTTACTCTTTCTTTTCTTAGCTCCATATCCATCGCCATGTAATATGCAAGTTCTGCCTTGCCAAACAACTGAATTCTTCTATATGGAAATTCTTCCAAGAAACCAGATAATTGCAATCCTGGTCTATTTATTTCAGAATTTGTAATCTCAATTGTTTCGTAATCAGAACTTGTCCTTACAACGTGCAAATCTAATTTTTTAACAACCGCACTTAATTTTACTGTTTTCATAAGTTCCCTCCTTATTATATTTTATTATCTAATCTATATATAAGCAAACAATCTTAGATAATAAACCACAAAACTACAAATCAATTATTACGTTTTTGTAATATTTAACGTTTTTTTAACCTAATTTATTACAAAAAAGTTACAATAAGTTACAAATGTGTTACAATATATTATATTAAATTTGCAGATTAAAAACTTTTAATCGTAAAATTAGGAGGAAAAATGAACAATATCAAAAAACCATTGTTAGTGATGGGATTAATGTTTACCTTTTCTGCTTTAAATGCAACTTCTTCATTTGCTGATGTTGACAATACAAAGCTTGTAGAAGAAGTAAAACAAGACGCTTTAAATTACACTACAAATTTGCAAAATACAATTAAAGATCAAGAAAATGTGAAAACAGAGGATTCCATCAAATCCAATGGTGCACAACAAATCGAAAAAGTTAATACTGAAAATACTGAAAAAGAAGATAAAGAATATCAGGAAGATAAAAAAGATTCTACAAAAGAAGATTTGACTGAAGGCTTTGAAGATTCAAAAGAACTTTTGAAAAAACCTGCTGAAGTAAAATCAGTTAAAAGAGCCGATGTGAAGAAAATCACTTCATCAAGTAAATTCGAAACAGCTACTAATATAAGAAATGAATATTTTTCAAAATCAAATACAGTTATTCTGACAAATAGCTCAACATTTGTAGATTCACTATCTGCTGTTTCACTATCAAGAGGGAACACTCCAATATTATTTACTAACCAATCTTCTTTAGATAGTAAAACATTGGCAAACCTAAAAGCTAACAAACCTAAAAAAGTTTACATTTTAGGTGGAGAAAAATCCGTTAGCAATTCTGTAGTAAATCAACTTAAAAGTTTGGGAATAATTGTTGAAAGAATTGCTGGACATGATAGATACGAAGTTAATGCTAAAGTCGCAGCAAAAACACATAATCCAAATACAAAACAAAAAACAAATATACTTATAACTTCAGGCGAAAATCATAGTGACGCTATATCATCTGCTATTTTAGCTCAAAACAAAAAAGCTCCTATACTTTTCGTTAGAAAAAATGAAGTTCCTACATCTATAAAAGGTTATTTGTTATCTTTAAAGAGAAACAATGCTATAGGAAGTATAACAATAGTTGGTGGTAACTTATCAGTATCTCAACAAGTAGAATCTTACTTAAGAACTTTTAGCAATAATGTAAGTAGGATTGCTGGTCGTGACAGATACACTACTAACGTAAAAGTTGCAAAACAAGTTAACCCTAACGCAAAAAGAGTAATCGTAGCTGAAGGTAATGGTTACAACGATGCATTATTAATGTCACCTGTTGCTACAAAATTAAATGCTTCTTTAATATTGACAAAACCTAACGATGTAACAAGAGCAAAAGATTATTCTTCAAACGACAAAAGCTCTACTATGGAAGCATTCTTTAAGAACAACAAATCGATAGACCAAGTTATAGTTTGTGAAGGAAATCATTCAATTTCTGATTTCGTATCATCATCAATATCTGATTTGTTAGCAGGTAAAAATCTTAAAACTGCACCAAAAGCAGATGCATTATACAAAAAAGAAAAAGCTGAACTAAGAAAAAGTACAATTGAAAAATCTAAAAAGGTTAAAAAACCTGTAGATTCATTACAAGCTCAACTTGCAAAAGCAAAAAGAGTATTCACTGTAAGATCCACAGCTTACACTTCTGATCCTAGAGAAAACGGTGGATGGAATGTAACAGCAATCGGAACTAAAATTAGACGCGGTGTTATCGCAGTAGACCCAAGAGTTATTCCTTTGAGAACAAGAGTATATGTAGAAGGATACGGATTTGCTACAGCAGAAGACACTGGTGGAGCTATTAAAGGAAATAAAATTGATGTAGTTATGGATACAAAAGCTCAATCTCGTAACTGGGGAGTTAGAAACGTCAAAATCTACATCTTATAATATAAACTACTAAGCACTGATGTATCAGTGCTTTTTTAATGTAATTTTTTACAATGATTTTGAGAAATAATGTCAGTTTTCAGTCGTTACTAAACAAATTTTAAGCGATTTTTCATAAAAACCAGCAATTGTTACATTTTTTTAATAATTAAGTTTTTCAGTGGCGCATTTCATGTTTTTTTCTAAAAGTTACAAATTGGTTACAAACTATTCCCTATTTTATGGGAAGTTTGATTTTTAAGTAATTCACAAATTTTTCAATTTGTAAATAGTTTTGAGCAAATTTTACATAAAATCTAGCACATTGTGCAAATTAAACCAATAAATGTCAAATTTGTTTGAAAGTTATGAAAAATTCTTGTAAACTATTAGAGTAATTTGAATAAGTTACAAATTGGTTACAGAAATAATGAGCAATTAAAATTAGCTCATTGAAGTATATTAGGAGGATACATGAATAATTTTAAGAAGCCACTTCTTGTAATGACTTTGGCTGTATCATTATCTTTGGGAGCAAATGTTTCATTTGCAGATAATGAAAATAACAAGTCAGAAACAAATGTTAAAGCTATATTAGATAATTCAAGTAAAACTGAAACAACAACTAAGATACAAGTAAAGCTAGATGAAAATAACAAAGTAATATCTAATAAAAATCAAAATAATACAGAAAAAAAAGAAGCTGAAGTCAAATCACAAAAAAGTGCAAAAACAGAAAGAATAGACGCAAAAAACAGATTTGAAACAGCTAAGAAAATCAAAGAAAAAGAATTCAAAAATGCAGACACTGCTGTAGTTGTGAATTCAAACGAATTTTCAGATTCAATCAGTGCAACAAACATTTCAAATGGTAAATCACCTATTCTTTACACTGATTCCAACAAACTAGACAACTTGACAAAAGAAGCTTTGAAAGGTGTCAAAAAAGTCTACATAACTGGTGGCGAAAAAACTATTAGTTCAAAAGTAGTTGACGAATTAAACGGTATGGGAATTGAAGTCATCAGAGTTAAAGGCAAAGACAGATACGAAGTTAATGCAAAATCAGCTACTACGTCTCACCCAGTTTCTAACAAGAAACAAAACGTAGTTATCGCATCTGGTGAAAACTTTGCAGATTCGATTTCTTCAACTTCTTTAGCTAAGAAAAAGAACGCTCCAGTTCTTTTAGTTAAAAAGAATGAAGTTCCAAAATCAATCAAAGAATACTTAAATTCTTTCAGCAAAAAAGGTCTTTTGGGAGACATCACTATAGTAGGTGGAGAAAATTCAGTTTCAAAAGCTGTTGAAAATGAACTTTCAAAACTTTCAAAAGTTACTAGAATTGCAGGACATGACAGATACCAAACATCTGTAAAAGTTGCAAAACAAGTCGGCGTAAATTCTGAAAGAACAATTGTAGCTAGTGGAGAAAAATTTGTAGATGTACTTGCTGCATCTCCTGTAGCTCAAAAATACAACGCCCCAATTGTTTTGGTTAAGAAGATGGACGTTCCAAGAAACGAAGATTACAAAACACAAGAACAAAAATCAAACTCTGTGGAATCTTTCTTCAGACAAAACAAATCAAACATCATGTACACAATGGTATTTGGTGGAAAAAACACTATCGATAATTTCGTAGTAAATGGAATTAAAGATTTATTAGCTGGTAAATCACTACAAGCAAAACCAAAAGTAGATGCATTAGTAAATGTGCCTAAAAAACAACCTCAAAAAGAAACTAGTAAATTAGACAAAATCGTAAATCTTGCTTACAAACAATTAGGTAAGCCTTACGTTTGGGGAACTCACGGCCCTAGATCATTCGACTGTTCAGGACTTACATCTTACCTTTATAAACAAGCTTATGGTATAGGAATTAGCACAAGCTCAAGAGCACAAGCTTCTTATGGACACAAAGTTTCCAAATCAAACTTGAAAAAAGGCGATTTGATGTTTTTTGCAACAGGTGGTGGCGGAATAAGTCACGTTGGAATTTACGTTGGTAACAACAAATTAATCCACGCTTCTACACCATCAACAGGGGTTATCTTATCAGATATCAACTCAAGTTATTACCAAAGAACATTCGTTACAGCAAGAAGATTATTAGGTTAAATTCAAAAGCAATGGTTCATTAGAATCATTGCTTTTTTGATTGTCTATTTGAATTTTATAGTTTCATCATTGAAAACTCCAATTGAGTTTTTGATTTTCAAACTGTACACGCTATCACCTATTGGAACGATCATTGTATCATCTTTTGCATCTTCAAAAAATACGAGTTTATCTTTTTCTAGATTATAAGAAATCTTATTATCCAACCAAGTCATATATTTTTTAGACACTTTAAATCTTTTCAATACATTTTCATAACCTTTAATAGTAGATTCCATTATCAACTTATCATTCTTGTACAACCTTGAATTTCCGGTTTTGAAATCGTACAAAGAATAGAAGACATCCTTATTATTCATCACAACATCAATCGGAAACTCATCTTCTGTCAAATCCCTACTGAAGATTTCCTTATTGTCCATATCTTTGACAGTTAATTTGTCCTTTTCATAATGCATATACATTACAGACTTATCGTTTTTGATTAATTTCCCAATTTTGCCAGTAGATTCAAATGCGTCATTATTATTCCTGAAAATCTCACATTCAAAGAATTTAATTGGAGAATCAGAACGCAAAACCATAACATACACATTTTTATCCGATAACTTAGCATCACTAATATGCTCTGTTGATGTGAGATTGTTCATTCCATCATCACCTTTAATCATCAACTTAGAAGCAAAAGATTCATCTGATTTATAAAGGAGATAATCTTTATTATCTACATCGTGTATTCCGTATCCATCATCTAGTTGTACTAATTCGTCCTTGGAATCGTCGTAAATAAAGTTCTTTCCATCTTTTAACACGACAATTTTATCTCCATACAATTTCTGAATAAACTCAGAGTTCTTTAACTTATCTGTGTATTTGTTGTGAGAATCCATTTTTTTGATCCTGTCTACTTTTACGCTGGATTCTACGCCCTTGTACACTTCTTTTTTTCCACACGACACAAAAATCATCATACATAATGCAATCATCAAAAATTTCTTCATAAATTCCCTCCCATATTAATAAAATATTTCTACTAATATTTATTAATTAATATATACCCAGAATTTACAAAAAAACGATTAGCGTAAATTTTTATAAAACTTTTCGGTTTCTTTTACAGTTGGGAAATTAAACACAAGGTTCTTATTATCCTTAGTCTTAATCCAAATAGCTCTTGGATTGTCGTTATGAATGTACATATCACAGTTTCCTATTCCTTTGATATTAAATTTCCCATAGGAATAGTGTTTAAGTGATGTTCCATTTAATCTAATGCCATCTGTTTTGTTGACATCTTCGATTAGCTCAACTTTTTCGATTGATTTTTTGTCAATTACAGTGGTGTAAACAGATTCAGTAATTGTGAGAGTGCTTGGTGTGTTATCTATAGTATACGTTTTTGGTAAACTCATATTTATCATCAAAAATTCAACTGAAATCAATAAAACTGCAGTCAATGCATATAGTATTTTGCCTGATAATTTTGCCCTATTAAATGTCATATTACCATTTCTCACGCTAATATCTTCAACCATTAGCCTGTCATCTTTCGGATTATAATAACCCCAAGGATCAAAGAAGTCCCCATTGTACAAGTCGCTATTAATCGCAGTTAAGTTTTTTGCTATGGTTTGATATTTAAAAAGAGCCAATATTATCGCTAGCGTGTACAAAACAATGTATGAAAAAATCGGGAAAATTCTGTAAACATCTTTTGATGAGTAATAAGTTACAACAAATCCTAAAACGATAAACATAATATATATCGCATACATTGTTTGTTGCACTTTTATGATGCTTTCTTCATTCAACTTTAAGTTTTCATCAGAATTAGTCGAATAAACTTTGGTATTTTTCCTTCCCAAAAACCATCCCGTTAATATTGTACTCACACTCATTGCGACTAGCAACAAAATGTAGACGAAAAACATCTCGCTGTTTTTGAAAAAAGCTACCAACAATACGATTTGAACTACCAGCGGAATTATCCAGGCTTTTAGTTTGATTTTCTTTTTTTCAATATCTCTTGAAGTCTTCAAATCATACGTCAAAATACTATTCTCAGTCGATATATTATTGTCCTTTTTGTATTGTCGTATTACTTTCATTGCGTTGTATTCGATAATATTTGCACTCACAAGATAAACAACTATTAAATTGTAATACACAAGCATTATCCAATCATAATCAAGCAACACAAGAAAAGATAAAACAATGCTCACCGCAAATAAAATATTCAATTTTTTCTTAGTTTTTCCCAGCAAATCGACGATGAATTCATCATCTTCATAACCTTTTGGAAAATTTGTATACAACATAAAAGTATCGTTTATTTTCAATGTATATATGTTCACTCTTCTTATGATGAACAAAATAAACACCAAACTAAAAAATAAAATAAATTGCAACATCATTTTATAATTTCCTCCACTATATTTTTAATATCCTTTTGTGATTTGCCACGAATTTTCGCTTCCATCAACAGTAGTTTCAATTCATCTTCAAATGAATTTCGTGAATAATCTTCGTCCACGCAAATCTTAGCCCCAACTCTTCTGTCTATTACAATAATTTTCTCGTCCTTTAAAATGTTGTAGGCCTTACTAATTGTCATAGGATTAATTCCCAAATCATTTGCAAATTGCCTAACAGAAGGAAGTTCGTCGCCATTTTGTAAATTACCATTGGCAATTTCTTTAATAATTTCGTTTCGAATTTGAGTGTAAATTGGAACATCACTCGTCGTATTTATGTTAATCATTCTGTCCTCCTTGTGTTACTTATTATAATACAGATTAGACACAGATGCAATATTTTTTCAAAGAAAAAAAGAGCGCATCGAAATGCACTCTAAATTTTTAATATGATGGTTTACCTACCAATAAATTTCTACGATAAAACTACATCGCACCTATTAATTTGTTAAACGTATCCTTGTCGATTTCCCATACTCCTTCGTATGGTTTTTCGATGTAGTATTTTTTGTTTTGATACAAATACAACGTCATTTTTTCATCTTTTCCGTAGAATATTTCCATTTTTCTAAAATCTTTTGTATTCGCTGGTGTGTCATTGTTTGATTTTTTCCTAGTTGGTTTTGCTTTTTCTTTTATCAATTTTATTGTGTCCACGATATCTTTTTTCGAAGTGATGGACGCCGTTGGTCCTTCCTTGTTTTCTTCGATTTTTGTAACTGTGATTACTTGTGAATCATTGGCGTTTGGAAGTGTTATTGGATCTGCTTTTTTGCAAGATACAAAAACTAACATCAACACAAAAACTAACAATACTAATCTAAATTTGTTTTTCATAATTACCTCAATTCTAAAATTTGTTTTGATTTTTCTAATAATCTGTGTGCCTTTTCTTGTGGATTGTCATCGTTCATCAATGCTCTTACGACTGCTATCCCACCTGCACCACTACTTTTTAATACATCCATGTTATCCTCATTTAAACCGCCAATAGCGACTGTTTTTATGCTTATGCTATTGTTGATATCTTTTAGAGTCTCAACCGATGTTATTTTCGTTTTAACGTGGGTTTTTGTAGGATAAATCGCCCCAACTCCAAGATAATCTGCGCCTTCTTTTTCACACTGGATAGCTCTGTCTACGCTTTTTGCAGTTGCACCGATAATGTAATCATCGCCCAAAATTCTTCTTGCATCTTTGATTTCCATATCTTCATCTCCAAGGTGAACTCCAGCGCAATGACTTGCTAAGCAAACGTCGATTCTATCGTCAATTAAAAGTGGTACATCGCATTTATCGCAGATTGTTTTCACTTTTTTTGCCAAATCTATGTATTCCTTTGTGGAAATATTTTTCTCTCTTAGTTGCACCAATGTCACTCCACCTTTGAGTGCTTCTTCGATTTTTGTCAGAAATTTTTCTTCGTCAGCTACATTAGTTCTATCAGTAACCAAGTACAAGCTAAGATTCAACTTTTCTCGCATTTATATTCTCCTTTATTTGCTCCCATTTTATTCTGGATAAATTATCGTACAAGCCGATTTTAAACGAACTAAGTCCAACATTTTTATCCACCAATTCACAGCTGATATTCATCATACTAATTGCTAGAATACACGCCTCTATCGATTGCGATACACTAAGTGTACACGCTATCAAACTTCCCACAACACAACCTGTCGCTGTGATTTTTGAAAGCCTCTCATCTCCATTGTTCAGTAGATAAATTTCATTTGCACACACAATATCGGTCTGTCCAGTTGCTACAACGATTGAATGGTATTTTTCGTGTAAATCCTTACAATAATTTATCACGTCATTTACTTCAAGTTTTTTCGAATCCACACCTTTTGTGCTCAAGTCTTCAATGCACAACGATTTTATCTCACTATAATTTCCCTTTATGCAAGTTACAGTGTGTTTTTGCAAGATTTCTAGCGTTAAATCAAACCTTAATCGTGATGCACTCACTCCCACTAAATCCAACGTGATTGGAATTTTATTTTCATTTGCGATTCGCACCGATTTTTTGATTGACTCTATTCTGTAATCAGTTATGTTTCCAAGATTTATAAGTAGAGAATCACAATTTTTCGTAACATCTTCCACTTCCCTAGGATTATCCGCCATAAACGGGCTTTGACCTATACTTAGTACAGCGTTTGCCATATCATTGATGGATATCGCATTTGTAAGGCAATGAATCAGATTATTACTGTTGTATAAATCAGAGTAAATCTCTGACATTTTTTGTTTCAAATTATCCATTGATACTTTCCTTTAATTTGTCCAGCATTTTATTTTTTTGCATAGCCTTTAAAAATGCGAATGCTACAGTCGCTCCCATTAAAGTCGCAAGTACAAATGATGGTGTGTAGAAAAACAAAGTCAAATTGCTTTTTCCGAAGAAAAACTTCATAACAGGAACGCTTACAATCGATCCTATTATTCCAGTTCCAATAACTTCTCCAATACAAGCCAAAATCAATTTGTTCGTTCTTTTATACAAAACTCCCGATAAAAACGCCCCAAACACAGCTCCAGTCAGCGCTAACGGTGGAATTGCCATTAGTGACATTCTGATTATCCCAATCAACGTCGCACACAAAAGTGCATACCATGGTCCCAAAAACACCGCACACACGATATTTACAAAATGTTGTGTCGGACAAAATCCAACCACTCTCAAAATTGGAGATATCACAACTCCTATTGCGACAAATATTGAAAGCATTATCATTTTAATTAAAGTAGAATTATTTCTGTTCATAAACCATCCATCCTTTACTACCTTATATATTACCATCAATCAATATTTCTTTACAATAAAAAATATAGCAAATTATTGCTTAAAATAATTCACTATATTTTCTGCTGCTTTTTCATTCATTCCATCAACTTCGCAAAGCTCTTCTACACTGGCTTTTTTTATTCTGTCAAGAGTTTTAAAATGTTTCATCAAAGCTTTTTTTCTTTTTTCTCCGATTAAGGCTATATTGTCTAATTCAGATTTCTTGAAGTTTTTCTCGTGCAGTTTCCTGTGATAATTGATGGCAAATCTATGTGTTTCTTCTTGAATCGCAAACAACAATCTATACAAAGGAGTGTTCACTTTCAATCTGATTTCGTCGTTTTCGTAAATTATTCCACGCGTCCTATGCTTATCATCTTTTACAAGTCCCAAAATCGGGATATCCAAGTTGAATTCGTTCAACACTTCTTTTGCGATGTTGACTTGACCTTTGCCACCATCCATCAAAATAATAGAAGGCATTTCATCAAAGCTCTTGTCTCTATTATCAGAATCCAAAAGTCTTCTGAATCTTCTCGTCAACACTTCCCTGTGCGATGCATAATCATCTGCACCTTCTACAGTTTTGATTTTAAATTTACGATAATCTTTGGAAGATTTAGCCCCGTTTTTGAACACAATCATACTTCCCACAGAATCCACGCCACTTGTGTTGGAAATATCGTAGCATTCAATTCTATCAATTGGTTTAACCCCTGTGATATCTTGCAAATCAAGTATTGCATTTTCACGATTACGTTCTCTTTTCAAATGTCTGGAAATGTATTTGTCCAGTCCTTCTTTTGCGTTTACTCTGACCATTTCCAAAAGGTCAGTCTTGTTACCTCTTTTAGGAATTTTGATTTCGACCTTGGAACCTTTTTTCTCAGTTAGCATTTCTTCGATAAGCTCTCTGTCTTCGATTTCAATATCGGTTAGGATTTGTTTCGGAACGTAAGTCAAATCAATGTAGAATTGTTTGAAAAATTCTCCTACAATGTGTTCGTTTGATTCTTCGTATTTATTGTCGATAATGAAATGTTGTCTTTCAATAATTTTACCATTTCTCATGAAAAATACTTGAACGCATACAGTCTCCGCTTCTCTGGCCATAGATATCATATCCAAATCCAACCCCTTGGTGTTGGTGATGTTTTGTTTTTCCAAAATCACTTGGATGTTTGTGATAGAATCTCTTAGTTTCGCTGCCAATTCGAAGTTCAAATTCTTGGAGGCAGCCATCATTTTATCGGTCAATTTCTTAGTCAAGTCATCTTCACGACCATTCAAGAAATTTTCCACTTCTAACAATTCTTTGTTGTAATCTTCTTCGTTAACATCATAAACGCACATTCCGTCACAACGATTGATATAATAATTCAAACAAGGTCTATTAAGCTTTTGACCCTTATCAAAATTCAAATTACACGTTCTGATTTTGTACGTTTCGTGAATCAAATCTATAATATCATTAACTGCATAAGCATTAGGAAAAGGCCCAAAATACTTCGCCTTATCCTTCAAAACACGTCTAGTTTTCAAGACTCTTGGAAACTTTTCGTTCGTGATTTTGATGTATGGATATTGCTTATCGTCTCTTAAAACGATGTTGTATTTCGGGCTGTTTTTCTTGATTAAGTTTGATTCCAGAACCAAAGCTTCACATTCATTATTCACGATAATATATTCAAAATATTCTACGTGACTTACCATTGCAGCGACCTTTGCGAGTTTTTTTGATGAATCAAAATATTGACCCACACGTCTTCTCAAATCAATCGCCTTGCCAACGTAGATTATCTCGTCGTTTTTATCGTGCATAATGTACACGCCTGGTTTGTGAGGTACTTTTTGCAGTTCTTTTTTTATATCAAACATTTCTATATTGCTTTTGTTTGTTGTTCAAGATATTCTAAGTCAGATCCTTCCAAGTATGGTGATAATTTTTCGTAGCATTCCTTATTGTAATTGTTCAACCATTCTAATTCGAAAGGAAGTAATTTTTCTTTAATAATAGGTCTTGTATCAATTGGACAAATAGACAATGATTCAAATCCCAAGAATTCTCCAAATTCAGATTCTCCAACTTTGATGCAGTGCATAATATTTTCGATTCTGATTCCGTGTGAACCTTCGATGTAAATTCCTGGTTCATCGCTTGTAACCATTCCTTCGTCCATGTCGATATCGTTATTTACTGATGCTATTCTTTGTGGTCCTTCGTGAACACCAAGGTAGAATCCCACACCGTGACCTGTGCCGTGTCTGAAATCCAACATTTCTTGCCAAATAGGTCTTCTTGCAATTGGATCTAAGCTCGATGATTTTGTTCCTTTAGGGAAGATTGTAGTCATCAAATTGATGTGTGATTTTAATGTTAAAGTATAGTGTAGTTTTTCATCATCAGTCAATTCACCAAGAGCAACCGTACGAGTAATATCAGTAGTTCCATCCAAATATTGCGCACCACTATCAACCAAATACAATCCCTTCGATTGTAAAGTGACTGGATGATCAACTGATGGTTCGTAATGAGGAAGCGCCGCATTTTCTCCGTATGCAGATATAGTACCGAAACTTAAATCCATGAACAAATCGCCTTGTTCTCTGAAATATCTCAACTTATCTGCTGCACTCATTTCAGTAACATTTCCAGTTGGAGTACCTGTTTCTACCCAATTGAAAAACTTAACCAACGCAACGCCGTCTTTGATGTAAGCATTCTTTTGATTTTTAATTTCTGTTTCATTCTTATGAGCTTTCATCAAAGTTGTAGGTTGAATTCCTTTTGAAATTCTAATATTTGAATTAATTGAATTGTAAATTCTTACATTTGTCTTAGAAGGATCCAAGAATAAAACACTTTTTCCTGGAAGCTCACTCAAATCTTCGAAGACTTTTTCGTAAGCTTTTACAGTAACACCTTGTTCTTTTAATAATTCAATCAAATCATCGTCGATTTTTTCATCATCAATGTACAAATTAGCAAAATCTTTTCCAACCAATGCATAACTTATGATAACAGGATTGTACAAAACATCATTACCTCTAATATTGTAAAGGTAGCAAATATCATCCAAAGAGCCTATAAAATTGTAATCACAATCGTTAGAATCCATAAAATATCTTAGCTCTTTTAATTTTGTCTTAGTATCCTTGCCACAATATTCTACATCAAATGCATAAGCCTTTGAATTTGGTTTTTCTGGACGATCTTCCCAAATATCTCCAACAAAATCCACATCAGTGATTATCATTCTATCGCCAAGATTTTCCAACCATTGATAATAATCATTGTAGTCCAAAGTAAGACCATCAACTCCTATTTTCCCACATTCGCCGACATTTTCATTCAAATATTCAATTAAAGTTGGAACCCCAGGTTCACCCATCTTCATCAATTCTACAGTAGACCCTTCAAGTTCCTTAGCAGCTTGAATAAAATATCTTCCATCAGTAAATAAAGCCGCTTTTTTCTTCAAAATCACAGCAGTTCCTGCACTACCACTGAATCCAGTAATATATTTTCTAGTTTTATAATAATCTGCCAAATATTCCGATGTATGAGGATCGCTTGACAATACAACATACGCATCGATATTTCTTTCGCTCATTTTTTTTCTTAGCTTTTCTAATCTTTCTGTAATCATAAATTACCTCCTCGTAGTTATAATAATTATATCACAAATTTTAACGATGTTTATTTTCACGCTAACAATAAAAAACTAGGTAAATTAATACCTAGCTTGTAAAATCTAACAATTTTTCATTATCTTCCAACAAAGTTTCTGTACTCTTGTAATCTGATAATACATTCTCCCAAAATTTTTGTGCAGTTGGATTATCCAAAGAATATTTTATTTGCCATTTACCTTTTCGTTGACTCAATACTTTCGAAATCGCTCTCTTACCCAATCCGTTTTTTCTATATTTCGGAACAATACTAAATTCAGCCATTGAATAATCAATACTATTTTCATTAAATGAATGGTCGTTAATCATACAAAATCCAATTATTTTATCGTCATATCGAAAAATCAAAGCTTCTCTGTTCTCTTCAGGGTTAAAATAGTTTTCAAAATAATCATACGAATAATTGCCATCATCTTCTATATCATCACCATAAACGTCACTTAATTCGTACAAATATTTTTGTAACAAATTCCACAACAAATTTTTGTGTTCTATTTTTACTTCAATAAAATCTACATCCATTGTAAAATCTCCTCATTTAAAATAGCAAAATAAAAAGCTATGCGAACAAATCACATAGCCAAATTATTCTAAACATTAAATCTAAAATGAACCACATCTCCATCTTGCATCAAATATTCTTTGCCTTCCAATCTCATGAGGCCTTTTTCTCTGACTGCAGCCATGGATTTTAATTCGATCAAATCATCGTAGTTCACGATTTCTGCTCTGATGAATCCTCTTTGAATGTCTGTGTGAATTTTACCAGCTGCTTGTACTGCAGGAGTGTTTTTCTTGATAGTCCAAGCACGTGTTTCGTCTTCTCCTGTTGTCAAGAAACTCATAAGTCCCAATAAATCATAGCTTTGTGTAATCAAATCGTCGATTCCTGATTTTTCAAGACCGATTGCTTCCAAGAATTCTTTCTTATCTTCTTCGCTATCCAACGCAGAAATTTCCGATTCAATTTGCGCAGAGATTACAACTACTTTTGCATCTTCTGATTTCGCAAAATCTTTTACTTTTTGAACCATTTCGTTATTTTCGTAAGCATCTGCTACTTCATCTTCACTTACATTGCACACGTAAATTATTGGCTTAACGCTCAAAAGATTAAAACTTCTCATAAGTTTCATTTCATCTTCGTCCAAATCCAAGATTCTAATTGATTTTCCTTCTGATAAAACGTCGTAGATTTTTTCAAGAAGATCCACTTCTTCCTTCAAATCCTTATTACCTTTCAAAGCTTTTCTAGATTTTTCTAATCTTCTTTCAACCATTTCCAAATCAGATAAAATAAGTTCGTAGTTGATTGTTTCAATATCTCTAAGAGGATCCACTGAACCATCAACGTGAACTATATTTCCATCTTCAAAGCATCTTAGAACTTCAACAATGGCATCAGATTCTCTAATATTTTCCAAAAATTTATTTCCCAAGCCTTCGCCCTTACTTGCGCCTTTAACAAGACCTGCAATGTCATAAAATTCGATTGTCGCTGGAATAATTTTTTTGGAATTAAAAAGTTCTGCTAATTTATACACTCTCTCATCTGGAACATTTACAAGTCCGATGTTAGGATCTATCGTACAGAATGGATAGTTTGCCATTTCTGCACCTGCTTTTGTTATCGCATTAAAAAGTGTGGACTTTCCTACATTTGGAAGCCCCACAATACCTAATTTCATATCATTCACTCCTTTTAACTAACTCAAATTTTACCATATACCATATTTTTTGTAAATTATACACATTAAAAAAAGAGCTCTTTTCAGAGCTCTAATTTAAAAATTATTTAGTTTGGCATCTTTGATAATCTTTGGATAGTTTTTGTAGGAATAGTTCATGTCTACTCCGCCTTCTCCAGTATCAGGAACGCCTTTTATTTTTGATTTATTTGTGAATTGCCACATTCCATAATCTGGTGTGAAACAGTTAGGACTTGTAACGTGCCAATGTGCAATCCAAATATCGTAATCTTTCAATCTTTCTCTTTCAAATTGATTGTTAATCCAAGATCCCGAACTATACAATCCAGTGTAGAATCCATTCTTTTCAAGAATACTCATGAAGGCAATCGCCATATCTGTTTTTGTTTTCTTAGGAATTTTACGTTGTGAAGGATCTTCAAAATCCAAATATACTGGGTATTCAAATTGTTTCTTGCCCAATATCTTCATGAATCTGACAGCTTCTTCCTTAGCTTCTTCAACATTTACAGCGTATGAATACCAATATGCTCCAACATTTAATCCTGCTGCTTTTGCATTGTTGTAATTTTGTTGGAATTTTGGATCTTCTCCGCTGTAACCAGATCCTGCTTTTAATATTACAAAATCCATTCCGTTTTGCTTAGCTAATTTCATATTTACATTGCGGTTGAATTTTGAAAGGTCCGCTCCTTGTTGGAATACTAATCTGTATTTGTTAGGGTTGAACATTCCAAAATCAGAAACTTTTGCATATCCTTTAAATCCATTTATATCCAATTGCATCCATCCATTATCTAAAATATTTATAACTTGCATAACTGTTGACGTGTTGATATTTCTCACAGATTTTGCAGAACTATTTGCGGCATTGTAAAGAGTTGTAGCGTGTTTTGCAACTACGAAATCGTGCAATCCTATCGCCTTGTCTTCTTCGATAATGTCTGATTGATCTTTTACAACTGGTGGTTTCGGTTTTGGTTGTGGTTTTGGTTGTGGTTTTGGTTTGGCAATTTGTTTTTTCAAAACATTTTGAACAGTACCATACACGTTGTTATCAATTGTTCTATATCCACCAACAATAAATACATCCTTGATCGAGTTCTTAAAATTATTCAAAAATGCAATTACACTTGTGTCTAATTTTCCTTTTGAACTCAATAAAATCGGTGCATTTAGCTTTTGTGCTAATGGACTTATAGCCAACGCATCTGCAAAATCTTCACCACTTGCGATGAACACTTTGTCCTTTTTCATAGAGTTTGCGACTTTTACAGACCCATCGTATCTGTTTCTTCCACTAATTCTACTAACATTTTTGCCAGTTACTGATTGAATATATCTAACTGTAGCTGATGAGATTGATTGTCCTCCACCAACAACTGTCACTTTTCCAATACTAGATTTATTTCTAAGTAAATAATCTCTTGTTTCTCTGGACAAAGTTTTTCCAGAACTCAACAAAATTTTAGCGTTGTTGGAATAAGCATAAGAAGATGCGTAAAGTGGGTCACTGAAGTTTTCTCCACTTGCAATAACTACGTTCTTTTTCTTGCTCATAGCTGCAACTTTTGCGCTAGTTTCGTATCTGTCTCTTCCGGCTATTCTAGTAACTTTATTTGAGTATTTCTTTAATATGTTTTCAATTCCAGCACTAATGGATTGTTGACCACCAAGAAGATACACTTCTACAGGGTTAAGTCTTTGAATTTCATTTCTTGTAGCTGTTGGAAGCGAGTCTTTTTCTGTGTACAAAATAGAATATTTTCCATCAGACAAAGTTGTCGCACTCAATGCATCGGCGTATTTTTGTGCATTAACAACAATAACTTTCTTTGCATTAGTAAATTGTTCTCTTGAAATTTTTGCAGCAGATTCGTATCTGTTTTTCCCTGCAATTCTTGTAGGGATAATTTGCCCAGCAGAATTTAACGCTTTTACTTCACTATCTTCTGATTCTTTTCCATCAGTTTCTTGTTCTTTTTCTTCAGAAGATTGTTCTTCTGAATTTTCCTTTGATACAGATTTTTCAGGTGCAACTACTTTTTCAGATTCTTCTTGATCTTTTGTAGAATCTGAAACTTCTGTTTTTCCTTCCTTTTCCTTAATATGTTTATTTAAATCTGTAGATTTTAAATCTTCACGATTCAAATCATCATTTTCCTTTTTTTCATTTTGTAAGTTGTCTACGTTAGCGTATCCCAATTTAGCTTTTTTAGTCAACTTACTTTGATTGTGTGTGCTAATCGATGTATATTTGGCACTAAGCTCGTTTTCTACATCTTTCTTGTCGTTTTCTGTTTGAGCCATAGATCCTGTAGAAATCATTAGTGACACAGACAGTGCAACAAACGAGACCTTAGCAATCTCTTTTAAGTTCTTCATAGATACAACCTCCTAATATACATACATAATATCATAAAAAGTTACAAAATGGTATCAAATTTGATAATTGTTGACATTCAAAGTAATTAATACTCCTTATTTCCCAAAAGAAATTTGCCAAAGTAATCCTATCTTTACTTTGGCAAATTTTGAAAAATTATAGTAATTTTTAAATCACAAAACGCTCAACATACTCTAATTACTTCATTAAAAACTGATACATTTTTAAATTAAATTTAACACCTCGCTAATATCATTAATTATATAGTCTGCTCCTGCTTCTCTATAGACATCCTCTACTCTAGTTCTCTCTTTAAGTTTTTCTTTTTTGGATAACATATTATATTCTTCTTTTGAATATCCCATTGTAGAACTACCTTCGATTATTCCAACAGAAATAACTCCTGCATTTTTTCCTTCTTGAATATCAGAAACAGTATCACCAACTTTAATAACTTTATCTACAGATTTTATTTCAAATTTAATAATATTTTCGAAAATCATATAAGGATACGGCCTCCCGTAATCATTTACACTATTTGGAGTAATCCAAAAATCAGGAGTATATCCATTTTCTTTTGCTTTTGGCACAACTATATTCATCATTTCAGTTGTGTAACCTGTAGTAGATCCAATTTTAATTCCTTTTTTTCTTAGTTTTTCGACAGTTTCTATTACATTAGGCTTAATATCGCAGTAATTCGACAATATTTTTAATGTTTTCTTCTCCATAATATTATAAACTTTTTTGACATCATCTTCATTCCACCCTCTAGAATATTTACTTTCCCACAGATTGTTGATTCTTTCCATCCCCAGCATAGTTCTTATGTGATCAATTTTTAACATTCCCATCGGCTCTCTAATTTCTTCTTTTGTAGGGCAAATCCCAAATTCTTTAAACGCTTCACTAAATGCTTTTACTGGTGCCATACATCCGTAATCTACCGTAGTTCCTGCCCAATCAAAAATAATAGCTTCTATATTTTTCATCATTATCTCCCATGTATCTCCATAAATTCTTTAAATAAATTTACTACTTTCAAAATATCTTCTTCGTATATTTCTCCGATATTTCCAATTCGAAACGTATCACATTCTGTTACTTTACCTGGATAAATTGCATATCCTCTATCTTTCAAGTAATTATACGCCTCTTTAAATGAAAAATCACAATTTTCAGGATAATAGAATGTTGTAATAATAGGCCCTTGATGTTCTGAATCGATGTATGTTTTTAACCCAAGCTCTTTCATCTTTTCTATCAAAAGTTGATTGTTGTTCCTATATCTCTGTGCTCGTTTTGGAATTGAACCCTCATTTTTTAATTCTCTCAATGCTTGTCTAAATGCAAGCACAACATGTGTAGGTGATGTAAATCTCCATTTACCATCAACATTCATTGTTTTCCATTGTTCATATAAATTTAAAGAAAGACTTCTTGAATTTTGTTTACTTTTTTCAAGTTGATTTTTTTTACAGATTATGAACGAAAATCCTGGTACTCCTTGAATGCATTTATTTGCACTGCTTATGATATAATCAATTCCCAATTTTTTTACATCAATATCAATTCCTCCAAAACTTGACATCGCATCAACAATGAAAACTTTACCTTTTTCTTTTACAACTTTAGCAACTGATTGTATATCATTTAAAATACCTGAGGTAGTTTCACTATGTACCATAGATACATGAGTAATTGAGGTATCTTTTTCTAAGATATTTTTAATTTTTTCAGAAGAAGGAATTTTATTATAATCTTCATCATATAAATAATATTTTATTTTATTGTATTTTGCTATTTCTTCCATTCTTTTACCGTATGCACCATTAGACACAATAAGGAGCTTATCATTTTCTCCTATTACACTTGAAAGTACTGATTCTACTCCAAATGTCCCACTTCCTTGCATCAGGACAACTGTATATTCATTTTTGTCCACATGTGCAAGTTCTAATAGATCATCTCTAATTTCTAACGTTATCTTTTTATAATCATCATCCCAGGTACAATGGTCAAACATCATTTCTTTTTTTACTGAATCAGATGTAGTCAAAGGTCCTGGTGTCAATAATTTGTAATTATTCATGAATTTATTCTCCTTTGAATTCTATTTGCAATCTTCTGATAACTGTTGATGTTTTTTCAATAAATCAACCGTAAGAGCTTCTTTAAAAACTTTAGGATTTCCCGATTTATTATCTTGACTAACATTTTCTCCATTATATAGAGCAATTGGATATGTTTTAAGAAGTTCTTGTCTACCGTTCTTGATTATACATTCTGCCATTTTCATAGCTTCTTGATTTGATTTATTTCCTTTATCAATAACAGCAACAGATTCAGTTAATGTGAAATTTCCTTCAGTTGGATCTACATAACCAATTGGAAGCCCTTGTTCTTTATCTCTAACAGCTTGATGTCTTAATCCGAATCCTACTGCAACTTCTCCCGCACGAACTTTTTTGATTGGACCAGAACCGGATTGTTCAATATGTGAACCTGCATTTTTATAGATTTTCTTGAGAATATCTTTTGTACCATCTTCGTTGTACTCGCTAATCATTGCCTGAATCAATAACCAAGCTGTAGAGGAACTATTAACATCCGTTACAGAGACAAGATCTTTGTATTCTGGTTTGGTCAAATCTTTAATCGATTTAGGAATTTCAAGGTTATTTTGTTTAACAGCTTCAGTGTTATAAATTATCGATCCTTCTTGTGCTGTTATAGGAGTATAATACTCTGGGTACTTATCAATTGCTCCTGTATCAAATTCCAAATTTTTAAACATATGATGTTGATTTTCTGCACTATCAATGTAAAAAGAACTCATAGTAATTAAATCTGCTTCAATATTTTTCCCTTCCGCTACAATTTTGCCCCCAAGTTCAGAGGTTCCAAAAGTCTGTAGAATGTATTTATCCTTGTAGCCATTATTGTCTAAAGCGTTTTTCATTACTGTAACCGCTTCGTCATCTGCATTTGTATAAAGTATAACCTTATCACCTATAGATGATTTTTTTCCACATCCTGTCATTGTAGTTGACGCCAATAAAATCAACATTAGAAATAAAATTGATATTTTTCTTAAATTTTTCATTTTAAACTCCTTTTAACTTAATTTAATTATTCTTTCTCTCCAATATTTTTACCAACATAGTAAAGACAATCTTCGCTAACAAATTTGTAAACAAAATAAGTAGCGATAGCACAAATATCTCGTTGAATTTTGCAAAATGTTGCAGTTCTTTTATCTTTGTTGTTATCACCATAGTTCTTGCTCCTGCCAAAAATACTACAGCACTAACAGTAACCATCGCATTAATAAAATAATAGCTAAATACTTCTAGTAACGATGTAAGTGCATTCGGCGTAATAATTCTTACGATTGTTTTGATCCAACTATCTCCCATAAGTTTTGCAGTTTTTTCCCAAGATAGATTCATCTTGGATAGAGAATTCTTCATCATCATGTAAGGCGTAGCAAAGAAATGAACTAAGTTACATATAATAATTATTATAAATGTGTTTTGAAGTGATGTTCCTATGAATGCTAACATAAATGAAATTCCAAGAACCATTCCAGGAATTGTATTAGTCACTGATGCTATTGACTCGATTACTCCTTTGGCTTTACTGTTAATAGATGATCTATCAGTCACAATAGCAGCACCGTAAACCAATATTGTTCCTAAAACTGATGTTATAATAGCAACTATGATTGAATTTTTGTAGACAAGCAATAGATCTGAATCCTCAATTACTTTATTTACATTATCCATTGTAAATACCATGTTGTATGGCCACCCCTTTACAAATGGAACAATAGCTATTACTGCAAAAATTGCAATTATCCCCAGAACTATCAATACGGAAAATATCCCACAGAAAACATCTCTTGATGTGTTTTTTTCGTTTTCCATTACTGAGATTCTGTTGTATCTGACATTAAATCTTTCGAGGTAGTTGATTATCAAAATACTAATTACAGATGGCAGTAGCATTATAACCGCAACAACAGCTCCATTGTTAAGATTAGGAACACTTCCAAGCATTTCTTTGTAAAGTACAGATGCGATAACTTCAACTTTTCCTCCTACTGATGCTGGAATACCAAAATCAGTAAAACATAAGAAAAAACATTGTATAAATGAAGCAGCAAAAGTTCCAGTCAATGGTCTGAGAACTGTTTCTATGAAAGTTTTTATAGTAGAATCGCCCATAATTTTTGAAACTATGGAAAACTTTTTGTCAACATACTTCATAGTATTATTTATCAACATAAATGAAATCGGCAAAGTATAGATTATATATCCAATTAACAATCCGTTTTTTCCGTAAACATGAAACAATTGCTTTCCTAATAATTTAGTAAATAATCCTTGCTTACCAAAAGAATATATTATTGCAAACCCATAAGTAATTGTTGGAAGCAACATTGGAAGAACTGCAAGGACTGAAATTATCTTTTTAAAAGCGGTATTCAAATTTGTGTAGTTGATAGTATAAGCTATTATAAAAGATAGAAATGTTGTTATTAAAGATGCAATAGCAGAAATTTCGAAACTATTTTTCATAGCCTGAACAAAACCATTACCAGACAATACTCTTGTAAAATTATCAATTTTTATTGACGGACCAATTTTCAATGATTTCAACAATATTAAAAACAAAGGATAAAATAAAAATACAACAAATATCAGAAAAATAACTGTCCAGATAATCCAGTTTTCAGTATTTTTCAGCCTCTTCATATTGCTCTCACCTTCGAAATATCTCCTTCGTATATTTCATTCTCAAACAAACTGTAAATATTGTTCTTCTTTATCTCTAACTGTCGTAAGATAAATTTCTTCACAAAATCATTTTTAGGAGCGGTTATAATTTCTTTTGGCATACCAAATTGTGAAATTTGTCCTTCGTTGATAATTAAAACTCTATCAGATAAAGTCAACGCTTCTTCCGGATCATGTGTTACGATAATAGTTGTAAGATTATATTGCTTGGCAATTGTCTTTATTCTATCTTTTATCGATTCTTTAATTACTCCATCTAACGCACTTAAAGGCTCATCTAAAAGTAAAACTTTAGGTTTCATAACCATCGTTCTTGCCAATGCCACTCTTTGCTTTTGACCACCCGAAAGTTGATCTATCTTTTTATCTAAGTGTTCTTCAAGAGCTAATAATTTTATTAAATCATTAACTTCTTCTTTGCTAGATATGTTAGGCTTATTTTTTAATCCATAAGTAATATTTTTATAAGCATTCAAATTCGGAAATAATGCATAATCTTGAAATACAATATTAAACCCTCTGTCTTCCATACTAACATCTGTTAAATCATTTCCATCGTAGACTATACTTCCCGTATCAACTTCCGTAAGTCCCAAAATAATATTCAACAAAGTTGTTTTTCCACATCCAGACGGCCCGAGTATAGATACTATTTCTCCTTTATTAATTTCAAGATTTATATTTTTTATAACTTCCTTGCCATCAAAAGATTTACTAATGTTTTTTAACTGCAGCATTCAAATCTCCTTTCAATATTTATTTTGAAATAAAAATTAAATTCATTTTTAGAACATCTAAATATTAACATTATATAATTCAATTACAATAAAATCCCAATTAAAATACCGTAAAAAAAAGACAAGATAAATCTTGTCTCCTTGTAAAAATTCTACTCAATTTCATAAATATTATTACTAATGCTTTTTGCATTGCTATCCAAGTTACTTGTATACTTATCATAATCAGATATGAGAACACCCATGTAAAGCATATCAACAATAGCAAGTTGGGATGATCTCGAAAATATTGCATTTCCATATAGAAACTGTTCATTACTTGTACAAATTACAACATCGGCATATTTTGTAACCGGAGCATCTTCAAAATTAGTGATAACAATAGTGTTTGCACCAGATTTCTTGGAAGCTCGAATCACCTCAACTGTATTCCTAGACCTTCCAGAATAAGAAATTCCAATAGCCACATCTCCTTGTTGCAAGCTGTTTGCTTTAATGTTTTGTATATAATAATCATCATATTTATCGCATTTAAGCCCTAGATATAAAAATTTCGTAACAAGATCACTTACAGCACATAGTGAATTTTCTACCCCAAATACAAATATACTTTCTGAGTTGGTTATCAAGTCAATAGCTTTTACAAACTCCTTCAATGAAATACTTTTTATGGTCTCTTTTAGTACATGTAAAGTTGTTCCAATTACTTTTGAAGGAACATCCGTTATAATATCTTCTTTGCCAATTGGAAATCCATACAAAGGATCTATAATCTCTTTGTCGATTTTTTTCCTGATTTTTTCTTCCAAAATGGCATTCTTCAATTCTTTAAATCCATGATACCCCATGCTTCTTGCAAATCTCAAGACAGTAGGTTGACTCACCTTAGCACTTGTTGCGAGTTCAACCAATGTGATATCACTCAAATCTTTTTCACAATGAAGCAAGAAATCTGCAACCTTTCTCTCTGATGGTCTTAGATTTCTGTAGTTTCTAGTAATTTCCCACTCTATAAAATTCATAATTCATCTTCCTTATTTGTAGTAAATCTACATATTTTGATTATTATACTTAATAATTAAACTCCAAAATGATAGTTGAAGTTTAATTCTTATTAAATATCACTCAAAAATTTTTCTTCATCAGCATTTTATCATATTAATATTGAAACAACTTTAAATACTTGTAAAGTCTACATGAATATGTAGTAAATTTACAAAATAAACAAAAAAATCCCCTGAGTAATTTTACTCAGAGGAAAATTTTTAGTCTAATTCAGCAATTGCTTCTATTTCGATTATAGCTCCTTTTGGAAGAGCTGCAACTTGAACTGCACTTCTTGCTGGTTTGTGATCTCCAAAAAATTCTGCGTAAACTTCGTTCATATCAGAAAATTGTGATAAATCTTGCATGAAAACGCCAACTCTTGCGATGTTTTCTACTTTGCCGCCTTCAGTTTCGATAATATGTAAAATATTATCTAATGATGCTTTTGTAGCTTTTCTTATATCAGTTTGTAATTCTCCATCAACGATTGGAAGTTGTCCTGATACATAAATTGTTTTGTTAGCAGATGTTGCTTGTGAATATGGTCCAATTGCAGCAGGTGCTTTGTCTGAATGTAAAAATTTCATACTGTCCTCCTAATTCCACAATCTTTCTATATCGTAGAAAGAACGTGCTTCTTCTGTAAATACATGTACTATAATATCATTAAGATCTAGCAAAATCCAGTTACCTTCGCTGTAACCTTCTTTTCCTAAAATCTCAAAACCATTTTCGTCGCACACTTTTTCCACTTCATCAATAATAGATTGAGCGTGGTTTGGTGCATTGGCAGTTGCAATAACAAAATAATCTGCAACAGCTGAATCTAATTTCAAAGTTACAATGTCTTTTCCAATCTTATCGTCTATCGCTTTTTGTACTAACTCTAATTCAGTCATCTATACTCCCTTCAATAAATAATTTCTGACGTTAACACTAGTGATAGATATTTCTCTTTCACCTTCTATAAGATATTTTATCGTATCATCTAGTGATTTGACAATTGCTTTATTCAAATTTATTTTGGATAATCTTCTGATTTCATCAACATCATCATAATCTCTCTTATCTTCAGTCTTATCAGCCAAGTAAATTATTTTTTCGAAATCAGTCATATTAGTTCTTCCAGTAGTGTGAAATTCTATCGCATCCAAAATCTCTTCGTCATTTACGCCGTATTCTTTGTTAGCGACAATTCTACCCAAATAGCAATGCAATAACTTTGGATTTTCCATATCGGGATTGTTTTTTCTTAAATTTCTAAGATCTTCAAATTCTTTCTTGTACTTATCCAAATACATCTCTTCGTTGTTTTTTGCGCAGTCGTGAAGTAGTGCCGCTAATTCTATTTTTGTAACGTCTTGATTGTGAAGTTTTGCTAATTCAATAGCTTTGTCTCTTACTCTCAAAACGTGTTCGTATCGTGTTTTTTTGAGCATTTTGCTCAAATTATTTTCTATTTCTTTAACTTTCATATAATTTGTTTCTCACAATATATTCAAAAACTTGATTTGGTACGAAATACCTAAAATCTTGATTTAATTGCACTTTTTCTCTGATTTTCGTAGAAGAAATATCTATAAAGCTCGCAGGAATTTTCTCCACAAAATATCCCTTTGATTTTAATTCATCGATTTTTCCATCTAGTTTGGACATTTCTTCTTGTCTTCTAATACAAGCCAAAATCTTAGTATTTTTCAAAAAATCTTCTGCATTTTCCCAAGTTTCCACACTCATCAGCGAATCTTCGCCCATTATGAAATAAAAATCATGATTGTAATTTTCTCTCAAATATTTCATAGTTTCCCATGAATATGTCACGCCATTTTTTTTAATTTCATAATCACATACTTTAAACTTGTCGTTATCTTGTGTGGCAATCTTCACCATTTCAAATCTTTTTTGTTTGTCTGTGACATTTTTATCTTGTTTAAAATTAGGATTACCAGTAGGAATGAACCACACTTCATCCAAATTTTTGTAATTAATAGCTTCCATAGCTAATATCAAATGTCCTATATGAATGGGATCAAAAGTCCCACCCATTATTCCGACTTTAATCATCTAAATCTATTACCTTGTTTTCAGATTCTCTGTAAATTGTTAGAATATTTCCCATATATCTTACAAATTCACAGTCAAGTTTTGTTAATATTTCATCTATCAACATATCTCTATCGTCCAAATTATTGTTGAGAATTTTAATTTTCATGACTTCTCTCTTGTTCAAAGTATCGTCGATTTGTTTCAAAGTATTTTCTGAAATTCCACCTTTACCGATATTTACAAGTGGTTTGTAACCGTGAGAAATCTTTTTTAATTTCGCTCTTTGTTTTGGTGTTATCATTTTATCTCCTATTCGTAAAAATCAAATTCTACATCTCCGATAATTACATTATCACCATCTTGTATTCCAAGATCTTTCAATTGCTCTATAATTCCCTTGTCTTCAAGAACTTTTTGCAAGTGGTTAACAGATTCGTAAACTTCAAAGTTTGTTCTGTAAATCAAGTTTTCAATCAATGGACCTTCGACAATGTAATTTTCGTTTTCTTTTCTAACTTTGAAATCAGGTTCTTTTTCTTCTTCAAAGTAAATGTATTGTTCATCCAATGTAGAATAATCATCTTCTATACTGTCCAAAGTATCTGCTATCAAATACATAAGCTTATCCACATTTTCAGTAGTAGCAGCACTTATCTCTACGATTTCATCAACTTTGTCAGAATATTTTTCTCTGAATTCTTTTATATTTTCTTCTGCTCCCAAGTCTGTTTTGTTCAAAACCACGAGCATTTTCTTGTCGTTTAATTTGATATTGTATGAAGACAATTCGCTATTTATAAGTTCAAAATCTTCGATTGGATTTCTACCTTCGCTTCCAGAAATATCCAACACGTGAACTAAAATTTTGGTTCTTTCAATGTGCTTTAAGAAATCATGACCAAGTCCCAATCCTTCGCTTGCTCCTTCAATTAATCCAGGAATATCTGCAAGGACAAAACTTTTTTCTCCAACTTTGCACACTCCAAGATTTGGTTCAAGCGTTGTAAAATGATAATTTGCAATTTTAGGTCTTGCGTTTGACATTATCGACAACAGTGTAGATTTCCCAACATTAGGAAGACCAATCAATCCAACATCCGCTAAAAGTTTCAATTCTAACTTAATTGTTTTTTCTTCACCTTTTGTTCCAGGCTCTGCAAATCTTGGCGCTTGTCTTATAGATGATTTAAAATGAACATTTCCTTTTCCGCCTTTGCCGCCTTTGCAAATTACAAATTCTTCCTTATCGTGTTTTACGTCGTAGATAACCGTATCTGTATCGTAATCTTTAACCAAAGTCCCTACTGGAACTTTAAGAATTAAATCTTCGCCTTTTTTACCAAATTGTTTTTTGTTTCTGCCGTCGCCACCACTTTCAGCTTTGTAAATGGATCTGTAACTATAATCCATCAAAGTTTTAATGTCTTTGTCGCCGACAATTATAATACTACCGCCATCTCCGCCGTCGCCACCTGCCGGGCCACCTGATGGTTCGTATTTTTCTCTTCTAAATGCAACAGAACCGTCTCCACCTTTTCCAGCTTTTAGTTCTATCTTCGCTACATCTATAAACATTTTTCACCTCTTTATTAATGCTCACTATACTTGTAAGTTTACATTATTTTCCACTAAAAAAGCAACACCTTACGATTATAAAAAGGAAATCCGATTTATAATCATAACAAAGGTGTTGCTAAAAAATTAAGCTTCTTTTGGATATACAGAAACTTGCTTTCTGTTTTTACCAATTCTTTCGAACTTAACTACTCCGTCAATTTTAGTGAAAAGTGTATCGTCTCCACCCTTTCCAACGTTGTTGCCTGGATGTATTTTTGTTCCTCTTTGTCTAACTAATATGTTACCAGCTAGAACGTATTGGCCGTCACCTTTTTTAGTTCCTAATCTTTTGGATTCGGAATCACGACCATTCTTAGTAGAACTTACTCCCTTTTTACTAGAGAATAATTGTAAATCTAATTTTATCATCATTACACCTCCCGATAGTTAATTTTCAAGTGTTTTATATTTTCGTTTCGTATTGATTCCAGCGCGAATACCAATGATTTCATCAAAATATCCACCTGAATCATTTCAGTCTCATTTAGTGAGTCATAGTTGATTTCAAAAAAAGCATCTCCGCTTTCAAAATGAAATTTCAACTTATCAGAGTCAAGCTTAAGTATTTCTGTAAATGTGTTGACAGTATTAATCAGATAAACACTGATAGCGCTGCACACCACATCATTTCCATAGGATCCATGATCAGCGTGACCTGTTGATTTGACTTTTACAATTTTTCCGTCTTTTCTAAAAATATCGACAGTTACCATTAAGCATCAATTTTTTCGATTTTAACTAATGTATATGGTTGTCTATGACCTTTTTTCTTTCTGTAGTTTTTCTTAGCTTTGAATTTGAAAATAACAATTTTCTTGTCTTTCTTTTGGTCTAAAACTTCTGCTTTAACCTTAGCTCCTTCTACTACAGGGCTTCCAACTTTAACATCGTCTCCAGCTACCATTAATACTTGATCAAATTCGATTTTGTCGCCTGATTTAGCTTCGATTTTTTCAACTTTAATGATATCTCCTTCAGAAACTTTGTATTGTTTTCCACCAGTTTTAATAATTGCGAACATTTAGTGCACCTCCTCATTTTTAAGACTCGCCAAATCAAGGTACTTTTGAAGTTTGAAAACCCGATTCGAGCGGTTACACACCAAATAATTGTACAGTAATTTAATTTATTTGTCAAGTTTTACTGTGAATTCTAATAGATTTAAATTGCTAAATCCATGAAATTTTATATTCGGTTCACAAAATTCATCTTTAATAAAATCTGATAACTTTTTGTTGTCTCTTTCTCTGACACAATCCACAATAACCATTCCCACCATTTTCTTCAAATAAATCATTTGATGGATTTTCTTCAAAGCTTTTGTGTTTAGTTCGTGAAAATAATCCTCTTTCAATATCATTTGAGAAGAATTCACATCCACAACCCACATCGCCTCAGTTTTTTGGATGACAATTTCTGCGTTATTGTCCAGTTTTATTATTTCTGAATTTTTATCTATTATATCACGACTTATCAAATTATCATAGTTAAAATCGTAATTTTCATCAAATTTTACATTTAAAATTCCCTTGTATTGTCTGTAAACTATTCTGTCATTAGTTATCAAATAATCCACATCTTCTTCTTCAATTATTTTGTCTACGGGATTTTTCTTGTACAAAAGTTTTGGAATTGGAAGGAATTTCTTCTCTGTCTCAATGTAGTGTAATTTATTTACAATGAAATTCATTTCTTTTTGTTGTTGTGATTTTTCTTGTTTGAAGAAATCTTCTCCCACAATTCCTGTAAATGTGTATTTTTGCTTGAAGTCATCGATATCTTTGTATTTTTGTTTGCCTTCAAATGTTAATTTGTCGCTGTTTGAGTATTTCAAATTTTCAGTTTCAATAGTAATTTTCGTTGTGAATTTGGGGTATTTGTCACCAATCGATTCTTTTGTCATCTGAACTAGTATTTCGTCTGATGGTTTCAAATCTTTTGTGAACTTCGTGTTATTTAGAAATCCTGTTTTATTTTTGTCGTATTCTATAAAAAACGCGTCGAGTTTCTTGTCGTATTTGGTAATTTTTGCTACATAAATGTTACCCAGTTCACTGTCGTAATCTCCTAATAATTTCAGCTCATCATCATAATATCCCCAAGTGTTTTTGTCTATGAATAGGTATTTCATCTTTTGAAAATCCTATCGAAAAATCCGATTTTCGCTTCTTTATCTTGTTTGTAATTGTCGATTATTTCAGTTAGTTTTGCATCGACTTCTTCAGAATACGAATTGATTTTCTTTTCATATTCTTTGGTGAACTCTAATTTTCCAATGTATTTGTAATCAGATTTCCTTTTAGATGATGAATCCGTAATTTGATACAATTTTTTTGCGTCAGATTTTTCTTCATTTCCCCACATTATTTCTTCATCAAATTCTATTCCAATATCTTCAGTGAATATTACAATGTCAAACTCACTTAAATTGTCTAGCAAATTTTCGTAATCATCAGTTGTTGCAGAATATTTGTCAGGTTTTATGGTTGAAGGGATGATGTATCTATCTTCTGTAATTTTGACCATGGATTTCTTGTAATCAACAACTCTACTCAACACATCCAATATGTCATAAACGCAGTAATCTTCCACTCCTAAAGCGTATTCTATTTGTCTTGAATTTTCCGAATTTACTATTAAAATTTTTCCGTCTACTAAATTACAAAGGCTTTGTATCAACAAAGCCTTTTTTTGTAATTGTGAATTAACGAGTACTGTTTTCATACATATCATTCTCACTCTCAGTATTTTCTTGTTTTTTGTCTTTTTCTTTTTTCAATTTCAACGCTTCTGCCATGATATCTCTTGTCATTGGCCCGTTGTTCGTGCTCGTTCCACCTTGCATAATGACTGTTACTACCGCAACTTTTGGATTTTCAACTGGAGCAAATCCAATCATCCATGCGTGGTTATCATAAGTTTCTCCAGTGACTGGATTAACACCTACTTGTGCTGTTCCCGTCTTCACTCCCGCAGAAACTGGGAAATTTTTGAATGTGTTTTTTTCGTAGCCTTCAGTCGTAGCCAAATGAAGTCCTTTTCTTATATATTCCAAGTTTTCGTAATTTTTTAATTTGATTCTTTCACTTTTCTTTTCGTTTTTAAATAGCGATGTGGAATTATCATTGGATTTTACTTCATTTACAAGCGATAATTTGTTCAAATATCCATTATTTGCAAATGCAGACATATATCTTGCCATTTGAAGCGGCGTGTATGCGTTTTGTCCTTGACCGATAACCACGTTCAACATATCACCGATATTCCACTTTGACTGGTTCAAATAATCGAATTTGATTTTATCGGCGAACGAATTTCTCTCTCCATCCAATTTCTTTTCTGCGTCAAATCCCAAACTATCCAATGTGCTTATAATATTGTTTCTTGTTTGAAGATTTTTGTCGTCAGCAAGTAACATTATTTTGTCGATTTTGGATTTCATTTCTTTTGCAGTAAATACTTCTCCTTCTTTGACGTATTTTTCTGCATTCTTTTCCAAAAATCTTCTGAATATTGCTTTGAAGTTATTTTCTTTTATTTGCGGATCTGGTACTGTTCCTGAATTTTCTGCTGGAATATTTATATCTATTCCCGTTTTACTACCAAGTCCAAGTTTTCTTGCAGTAGACACTAATTCATCAATACTCAATTGGTATCCCAAATCTATGGAACGTCTTTGATCTTTTCCAAGTGCTAGAGAATAGAAATAATAGTTACAACTGTCTCTTAGTGCTTTCATGACATTTTCATTGCCGTGAGTTCCTTTGTGTTCATTCCATATCCAACAGCCGAAAATAGAGCCGCCGACATCGACGTACCCTCCGCATTTTATTTCGTGATAAGGATCAAATCCACCTTCTAATGCTGCAAGTGAAGTGTTAAGTTTAAAAATAGAACCAGGTTGCATTGCTGCTTGCATTGGTATGTTATACAACGGTCTTGGAGATATTGGATCTTTCGGATCTTCTGCTTGTAAACTTTCCCAATCAGTTTGCGAAATCCCCGTTGAAAACAAATTTGGATTATAAGATGGGAATGAAGCCATTGCAAGTATTTCTCCAGTTTCAACATCTACTGCAACTGCTGCACCACTTTTTGCATTCTTATATCCAGCTAAAGTTTTGTCGCCCCATTCGGATACATAAGTTCCTCCAGAGCTTACGGCTTTTATAGATTTTTTCAAAGATTCTTCGGCAACTCTTTGAACATTAGTGTCAATACTCAAATACACATTGTCGCCAGGAATTGCCTTTTTCTCAGACAAAGTTTCAGTTCTATTTCCTTTGCTGTCGACCATAACCCTCAAAGATCCGTCTTGTCCTTTTAATGCATCTTCCTTGCTTTCTTCAATTCCAGTTTTACCTATCAAAGCATCCTTGCTGTAGCCTTTTTGTTTTACGTATTCTTCAATTTCTTTCTCAGTAGAAATCTTTCCAATATATCCCAATACATGACTTAGTTCTTCACCATTAGGATAATATCTAACTGACCTTGTCGCTACCTCTATTCCTTGGTTCTTTCCAAATCTTTCCTCGACGCTACTCACGGATTCTTCCGTTAAATTGTAGCTTAGAGCGATTGGCTCATAACCTTTTTGTCCTTTGTTTTTTAATTGATTGTAAATACTTACGATATTGTAGGCGTCGTATTTTGAATATTTTTCGCATTTATTATTCTTCAAAATTTCTTCATACAAAAGCTTAACATCTGAATTTATTTCCTTGTCGTAACTCTTGTAGAAATCTTCCATATTTTTTTGGTAAATGTACTTCCAATCATTAACACTAATCGAAGGATTAATGTTGTTTTCAGTGTTTACCGATTGAGCAATAAGTTTTATATCATCGTCTGTGATAAACTTATATGATAAATTATTCGAATTCAATAAATCTGCAACGTGTTTGTATGGATCTGTAGACTTTTTACTTTCTGTGACAAACTTAGCCTTAACTTTTGGATTTTGCTTGTCTTTTTCATCCAAACTAAACTCTACGTTTGTTTGTATTCCATTTTTCTTAAGTAAGTTCAGAGCTTTTTCCAACACAACAGTTTTCTTGTCATCTTCTACATCTACTTTTTTCAAAAGCTCAACCATCGTGTTGTCTTTTACAATATTTACAAAATCGTCCGCAGCTTCTGTTTTGAAATCAATTTTGTTGGACAACTTCATCATTTCAACTTTTTTCTCCAAAAGCTTTTGGTTGTCTTTCAGTTCCATATCTTTAAGAACGATATTGTCTTGAAGGTTGTCCTTTTCCAATTCCTTGTAAACCATCGACCTAATGACGCTATCATTCAAAAGTTTTCTGATAATTGATTTGTCTTTTTGGATTATCGTAGCAATCGCAGAATTCACATCTGAAGTTTCCTTTAATCCGTGTTTTTTAAGTAACTTTACAGTTTCTTTGTCATTGGTATCAAACTTTGTATTGTCTTTACGATCCAATTTCAAAGTCAAACCTTTTGAACGAAGTGCATTCAAACAATAATCTAGGACAGTTTTCTTATAAATTCCTTGATTTGTTTCTTGTGTGTAAGTCTTGTCGATTAGATTTGCCATTATGTTTTTATCCATGACAATTGATGCGACTTTGTCCAGTGGAGATTTGTCTTCTTTCAAATAATCGTCCGTATTTCTGTAAGTAAAAGCATTCAATGCTATTGGAAAATCTTCCGTGTTCATTGACCCATCTTTTTCCAAAATTCTAGACAAATTCAGCAACGCATCATTGCTATCATCAATACTCATTTGTTTGATTTGATCTTTGTACAAATTAGCAACGTACACATTTTTAGTCGTCGCTAACAATTCACCGTTTCTATCGTAAATATTTCCCCTAGGAGCAGGAATTTTGACTTCACGAAGCCTGTTATTCTTAGCAATATCTCTATAATAACTTCCTTTTACCAATGTCAAATGCATTAACTTCAAAGTAAGTACGGCCATCATTATCGCCAATACTACAATAATTATCGTAAATCTATCGTATTTTTCGAGTTTTTTCAAAAATTTATTGTCAAATTTCTTCATTTTGTACCTCAAATAAATTTAAATTTTGGAAATTTAAATATTTTTTTGAACAATTTGAACAAAACATAATACAATAGAACATTTAAAATCATTTCGATTAAAATCGGTCCTTTAAGATAAGCTACGTTGAACCCATTTCCTGTGATGTATATTACGAAATAATGAACTAAAGTATAATACAAAGTCACAAAAAACGTGAGTATCATACCACTTCTTGGGTCTTCTTTATTAATTCCAGCTTCACTATTTCCAATCAAAAATCCTGCTGTAAAATAGATCAACGCTCTTACTCCGATAACGGGGCTGAATATCGCATCTTCGATTAGCCCGATTATCATACCGTTTAATGAGCCTGTGTAAGCGCCAAATCCTATGGACAATAACACAACTATCGGTATGGAAATATTTGTGTACACGTTGAACACTGAAATTCTGGAAAGAAGTGTCGCTTGGATTATGATGTCCAACAAAACTATCAAAAATATTTTTAATTTGTTCATCTAATTCACTCCTTGTCCATCAACTATAAGAACGCGGTACATATTGTTGAAGTTGATTTGGGATTTGCATTTGACAATTTTGGTGAAATTATCCTTAGTTTTGATAACTTCTGTCACTTCACCGATTTTGATATCTCTTGGATACACTCCTCCAAGTCCCGAAGTTGTCAGAATATCTCCAACTTTTACATCTGCATTAGAATCGTACATATATCCTTTGAGAATATCTTGTTCTTTTTCATTCAAAATCCCAACATCTTCACTTTTTGCAAGTCTAAACCCAACGTTGTTTCCGCTATTCATAATAGTGTCCACTTTGCTATGGTTAAGTCCAACTTCTGTTACAACTCCAACCAAACCTTTCTCGATTCCATCATTTGAAGACACAGCTTCAATCACTATGTCACCTTTTTTGATTTTATCCATTGAACCTTTATCTATACTAAATCTCGTAAAAATATTTCCCGGATCTTTTCCAGTTATGAAAGCTTTTGTTTTTATTGTTCTATCTTTACTCAAAAGTTCGTATTCTTCTTGCAAATATCTTTTATCACTTATAACTTTGTTCAAATTATCTACGTTTTTTCGTAGTTTTGCGTTTTCAACAGTTAATCTTTGATTATCTTCACGCATTTTTTTTGTTCCAAAAACATAATGAACCGACTCTTTGAATTTGGAGCCTATCACATAAAACACTTTGTTTACAGGAGTAATCACTGTTCCTATCGCGTTTTCTCCAATAGACATGTAGGTTTTATTGTTGTTCGATATTGTAATCGTCAATATGAGAAACAAAGTCACCGCAAAGAAGAACACTCTTTTTCTAAGCTTATTATTATATCCAAACTTAGCCAATTATTTGTCTCCCTTCTTTAAGAATTTGCCAATGCCAATTCCCGTGCAATCCATAGCAGATTCTACCTTCAACACTTTGATTCCCAAAACATTTGTAATATATTCGTGAATGTAGTCGATAAAGCTCACTCCACCTACAATGTAAATTCCTTCAGCGATAATGTCGTTTGCAATATCTGGCGGAGTTTTCTCCAAAACTTTTCTCAAAGCTTCGATACACATATCTGCTATCGGCACAATCGCAGGTGTAATATCCTTAGCCCTAATCTCAACAGATTTTGGCATAGTCGATATCACATCAGTTCCTCCGACAATCATCGTGTTGTTTTCCCTATCAGAATTCAATGTCGCAATCTTAAACTTAATCGCTTCTGCTGTCGAAATTCCTATATTAACTCCAAATTTTTTCTTCAAAATTTGTATTATTTCTTGGTCAATATCTTCTCCACCGCTTTTGATGCAGTAACTTGTCACAATTCCACCCAAACTAATCACGGAAGCTTCTATTGTTCCCGCACCAATATTTAAAATAATGTGTCCCGTTGGTTCGTCCACATCGACACCCAATCCTTTTAGAGATGCGATGTTTTCTTCAACCAATTTTACACTTCTAGCTCCAGCATTTAACGCCAAATCTTCCACGCTTCTTCTCTCAACATCTGTCAAAGATGCAGACACAGATACGCAGACCTCCGGTTGGAAAACCGAAAAATTTGGTCTTGCTTTTTTAATAAAATACGAAAGCATACTAACAGTGGATTCAAAATCAGCTATAACGCCATTTTCAATCGGACTTATTGCTACGATATTGTCTGGAGTTTTTCCAATCATACTTTTCGCCTCAGTTCCCACTGCGACAATATCGTAATTATTTATATCTATAGCTACAACGCTAGGTTCGTTGATTATTATTTTCCCATATTCATCAGAAATAATGGAATTGGAAGTTCCCAAATCAATTCCCAAACCATCTTGTTGAAATTTAAATAATTTCATTTAAAAATACATTCCTTTCCTCATACTCAGACTATCGCTTGAGCTAACGATAATATGATCTAACACTTGTATTCCTACCAAATCTCCCACTTTATCCAACCTTTTTGTCACTTCAATATCCGCACTTGATGGAATAAGAGATCCCGACGGATGATTATGTACTAAAATAATCGAATTCGCTCCCTTTTTTATAGCAGATTTGAAAACTTCTCTAGGATGAACGATAGATTGATTGATAGTGCCTTTGCTGATAAGTTCTTTGGAAATAATTCTGTTTTTTGTATCTAGAAGTAATGCGTAGAAGTTTTCTACATCACAACTTCCAATCTCATTACAAAAAATCTCTGCAACGCTATCAGGATCGTTCAGACTGAAACTATCCATGGCTTTTCTCAAGGCAAGTCTCCTACCTATTTCAATTCCAGCCAAGATTGATGTAGCCTTTGCCATCCCAATTCCCTTTATCTTCATTAACTCTTCAACGCAAATATCCTTGTAATCATTTTCGTTAATGTAATCAACGACTCTTTTGGAGAGAATTTCCACTCCTTCTTCTTTGATTCCAGTCTTCAATATGATTTGCATCAATTCTTCGTCGCTCATTGACGAAATTCCGTTGATTTTCATTTTTTCTCTGGGTCTTAGGGACTCATTCATTTCCTTAACTCTCATTGTTATCTCCTGTTATTAAACAAATAATTTTTTTGCTTGGAAAGTGCATTTGTAAGGTAATTTGATGTAAGTCCCACAAAAACACCCGTAAATATACTCAAAAACACCAAAATTGGCAAATAAACAAAAATCCTAAGATTGTTTAGCATAATTGCACACACTAACACTTGCGATAAATTGTGAGTGAAAGCTCCAAACAAGCTAACTCCAATCAACGAAAAATATTTTCTCAAATACTTGTTGACCAAATACATCACAACAAGTGAGCTTACAGCTCCTGCCAACGAATAGAAAAAGCTTATAACAGCCCCTGTGATTAGCATTAGTAAAAATGATTTTAAGATTCCTATTACAAGAGAATCTCTAAATCCAAAAACAATTAAGCATGTCAAAATTACAATGTTGCTGAGCCCAAGCTTTGCTCCAGGCATTACGATTGGAAGTGGAATCATCGACTCAATCAAGCTTACAACTAATGCAACTGCCGTTAAAATAGGAATATGTAATCTTTTCATCAATAATTCACCACATCAATATCATCTTTGTTTTGCTTGTCAGCCTTCACTTCTACAACTAATTTGTTCGGCAAACAAACAATAACATCCCCCGGTTTATCTATCTTTCCTTTTAAGATACACAACTTGTCCGGACAATCTGATTCAGTAATAGCAACACTGTATCCATTAATATGAACGACGTTGTGACCGTATTTATTATCTATTTTATAATCATAATGATCGATTGGAAGTGTAATTTGTTTGATTTCTTTTCCATTTACTTGAATTGAAACGTATTTGTCTTGTGAATTTACATTATTAATATTCAAAATCACAAACAAAAAAGCCGAAAAACACAACAAAAATCCAATCAAAATTTTATCGTATTTAGTCATTAAATTCTCCTTTAAGCTACCTTATAGTTTATCATTTTATCGTGTATCTTTTCAAGATTAAACAAAAATGAAAATTCATTTGCAAATAAAAAAAGAACTTCGAAACTCAAATGCTTCGAAGTTCTTCAATCAAAATTTTTATGATTTTAAATCAAATTTAATTTTAATGAGTTTTTCCACCTGTAACTTTGATGTCCTCATCATTATCAATTACAGCTTCAATCGCTTTTTCCAATGCTTTTACAATTGTATCCAAGCTCATAGATGCAGTGTGAGCTTTATTCAACACTTGTTCTGGCAAGAATGGAATGTGAATAAATCCAGTTCTCATGTTTGGATATTCAGTAGCTCTTAAATGTGCCATTCCATAAGCAACGTGGTTACAAATAAATGTTCCTGCAGTATTTGACACAGATGCTGGAATATTTGCTGACTTAATATTTTCAACTATTGCTTTGATTGGCAATGTCAACAAATATGCATCAGGACCATCTTCAGCGATTTTTTCGTCGATTGGTTGGTTTCCTTCGTTATCTTTAATTCTGCAATCATCAACGTTGATTGCAACTCTTTCTACAGTGATGTCTTCACGTCCACCAGCTTGGCCTACAGAAATTACAACATCTGGTTTAACTTCTGCGATTTTTTCTTTTAATTTATCTACACTTTTTCCAATAACTGTAGGAATTTCTATTTTGATAACTTCGTTTCCCTTGATTTCATCAGATAAAAGTTTAACTGCTTCAATAGCAGGGTTGATTTTTTCTCCTCCAAATGGATCGAATCCAGAAACTAAAATTTTCATAAATTACCTCCTAAAATGCTAATATCATTAATAATACAACATGAACAAATACTAGAGCCAAAGCTACAGGAAGTTGTGCTTTGATAACTCCATTTTTATCTTTCATCTCTAAGATTGCAGCAGGAACTATATTAAAGTTTGCCGCCATTGGTGTGATTAAAGTACCACAGTATCCAGCAGTCATACCAAGTGATGATACCACAGCAGGATTTGCTCCTTTTGCCATTAACAATGGAACACCAATTCCTAGAGTAATAACGGTAAATGCAGCGAATGCATTACCCATTATCATCGTAAATACAACCATTCCTACAATATATGCAACAGCTGCTGCAAACACACCAGCATCTCCTACAATACCAGTAGCTATGGTTCCTATAAGTTTACCTACACCTGCAGATGCAAATATAACTCCCAAACCACCCAATAATTGTGGTAGTAATGATGAAGATCCAACTTGCATCAACATTTTCGTAGTATCTTCTGCAGTTTCTTTTGCTTTTGGCTTAGCGATAATTATAGCTATAATTAAAGCTAGTATTGATGAAATTGTAAGAACTTGAGCAGCTGACAACGAGAATATCCCATCAGTATTTTTCAATGGAATCTTGAATGATTTCATTTGCGATAGAAGCATCGCACTAATTCCCATCACTAAAGCTGGAATGAAAATTTTACCTCCAACTTTCTCAGCATTCTTCAATCTTTCTTCTTCAGTTATTTCCTTAAATTCTGATGGCTTGATTTGGTTTGCGATTGATAAAATCCCCAAGAACAAAAGTACAACACCTACGATTATTCCTCCAGATTCTACATGTCTTACCAAAAATCCTCCACCAGCAAACAATACTCCTAGTAATATCCAGAAAAGCATTGTACCAATCTTTGCTTCTTTGTTGAATCTTGCACGGATACCTGTCATTATGCAGATAACTCCACATAAGATGTATGCTATCTCATCAAGAACAACTTGGTTATCTACAAAAAAATCAAACATTTTTTATATCCTTTCTAAGTTTCATTTCAAAAACAGCACATTGTATAAGTGCAATAATCAACATACTAACACCTGCAAATATGGACCACTTGGCAATGTCTGCAGTATCCAATGGGTAACCTGCATCCTTCAATGTAGTTTGCATTAAAAGCACGCCTGATGCCAATGGAAATATATTTTGTCCGTAAAAGTTACCGTAGTTTTCAACAGCAGCAGCTAATCCTTTTAATTCGTCTAGTCTAACTTCTGTCAAATCAACTTTCTTTCTTGCAGCACCTTCTGCCATAGGTAAAATCAATGGACGTATAAATTGAACGTGTCCACCAAGTCTTAAAGAAAACGCAGCAGCTATCCATCTAATGAACAAGTAAATCCACAAAACAGAACCTGCACTAGCCATTTTGAATTTCGATATAAAATCTCTAGCCTTTTCCTTAAGTCCGTATCGTTCCATAATCGCAATTACAGGAAATGAAATCAAGAACAAACTCATTAGCCTATTGTTGACAAATCCTTCTCCCATAATTTTTAGAGTTCCCGTTAATCCAAGACCCCCCGCAAGTCCTGTAACCAGACCGGCTAAGAGAACTATTCCCAAAACATCTAGTTTTAGTGCGAACCCAACGACAATAATTAATATTCCTATGAAAACTAAATATTCTCCCATATTGCTCTCCTTAATTTTTATTAGCCAAATAGATTTTAGCTTCTTAGAATTATACCCGATACTTTTTTATTTTAAACTTTTAATTACATTATGTTTTCAATTTTGATGTTGTGAGGTCTTTGTTTGTTAAATGTATGATAATTAATAATGCCTTTCTATTTTATATTAGCTGTAAAAATGATAAATTCTCAGATGATTCATAAACTAATTAATTAGCGTTCTTATAATTATTTTGATAATTTTTCCTCTCATAAAAAAACGGAATGTATCCTGTGATTTAAAGATTACATTCCGCTTAATATAGTATTAAACTATTCCATTTTTATGAATTAATATCAATATTTGTTTGTTCTTTTTTCTTTTTTATACTCTTAAGGTCATTGAGAACATATACGCCATCACTTAAATATCCGCCATCAGGTAAATACGGTATTTGAAGTGGCAATATAGTGAAATATAATGTAAACATCACAATTTGTATAGTTCTTAATATAGCCATAGGCAGTATTTTTGAGTTCATAATAGTTATAACTTCTGGCTTTTTATTTACCAAATAAATCAAAGGAATCAAACATATAAGATATAGAATTGTTCCTAATCCTCCAGAAATATGCGTTATCAATGATCGAAATGTCCCTTCCTGAAATTTATTCCCGTATGTTATCTTACTCAAAAAAGGAATTCTTCTAATTGACCATCTTTTTGTTTGTATGATTTTTTTCCCATATCCTATTGTTATTTTGTAGTTATCATCTTTGAATAGTATTTTATACATTACTAGATGACCTAATTCTTTAAAAATTCTAGATAGCAATAGTAGTATGTAGATAATAGGTATTGCTATTATTACATTAATTAATATCGATTTCATTAATTCTCCTCTTTACATTTATGTTAATCATCACTAATTGCATTATTACGAGCATATCTAATTTCTTATATTTTTCTAATTTACATTATCTTCTGTTGATTTTATGGTATTTAAAATACGCATTCCATCGCTTGGTAAATTTAAGTATTTTATAGGTAAAATTGTACTTACAAAGCAAATAGCATTATATAAAATCACATACCTTATTATTTTACTGTAAAACCCACTATAATTATTTCTTGATATTAAAATAAATCCTAAAGCTATTAATAAGCTAACTAGTGGCCCTCCAAGACTAGGCATAATTTTTCTTAATTTGCTTGATTTTTTATAACTATCGAAATCTTCTAATTCCCAGTATGCATGTCCATATACTGGTAATGCATTTACAATAATTTTTTTTAATTTAAGTATATTTTTCCCTTTTCCTATTTCTATTCTAGAATTTTTAACATTATAAAATATTTTAGCCATTACTATGTGACCCAATTCATGTGCAAAAGTAGAAAAGAAAATTAGGATATATAACATAACTATTTTTATGAACATTCCAAACCTCTTAAAGTTTTCTTCTAATTTACATTATCTTCATCTTCTGTTGGTTTTAAGATATTTAAAATAAGCATTCCATCACTACTACAATTTAGATATTTTATAGGTAAAATAGTTGCTACAAGAAAGCTAGCATTAGTCACTATTGAATATATCACCATATGGTTTACAAATTTATTAAGTTCGCTATTTTCTTTATATAATATTATTAATAAAACTGTCATTAAAAGACTAAATAACGGACCCTCAAGAGTTGGCATAATCTTTCTCAATGTATTAGACTTATTATATCTATCCAAGTCTTCCAATTCCCAATATCCATGACCCGCTATGGGTATAGATTTAATAGAAAAATTTTTTTAATCAAAAGCATATTGTTTTTTATATGTTTACGATTTCATTCTACTCCCCCCCCATTACTTTGTCAAGCATTTTTTCAAAAATTTATCAACATTTTACATAAAAAACATTTAAATTTATAACTTGAATCAAAAAATGCGGATGTATAGTTAATTTGTCAAAATATTAGGAAGAAATAATAAACGTTACCGCTCATTAAAAACGCAGACTAATGGTCAAAAACGAAGTAGGAGTTGAACTTATTATCTACCCAAAATAATGGTTGTATAATAATTATCCCTTGTGGTAGTATGGTTACCCCATAAAATTTGACCTAGTACCGGAGTTAGAACTAATCTATCTCTTGTACTTCTTTATCCTTTTTCTACTCCTAGGGGTATAATTTTTCCTTTTTATTTTTATTCCTTCATAGCTTTGAGAATTGTATGCGCATACCCATTTTCTTACCATTATTTTATCCGTTATACAATATTTATTTACTCAATTTTGATATGAACTGTTAGATTCTAAATATACTTTTATTATTTTTACTTTAAATTCTGCACTTTATTTTTCTATTAAAAAACTGACCTCCTTAAGTTAGTTATTAGGTCTAACTTTTGGGGGTCAGTTCACATATGCAAGCCGTTTTTTATTTTATTCTATTTTGTAACAGTACATGTAAAATATTAAGCTTCTTTAGCAGGTGCTTCTTGAGCTTTTGCTTTAGCTTGTTCTTCTTTTATTTTTAGTCCTGGATAAATTGCTTTTGTAGGACATTTGTCTACTGCTTTTTGAACTTGTTCTGGATCTAATCCTTCAGCGTTGTTGAAGTGTGCTAAGTTATCTTCTACGCTGAATCCATCTGGACACATTTTAGCACAAATTCCGCAAGAAATACATCCAACTTTACAGTATTGTCTTACATCTTTACCTTTATCGTGACTGTTACATCTTACGTAAACTTCTTGATCGTAATCTACAAGTTTAATGATATCTCTTGGACAGATTTCAATACATTTTTTACAAGATGTACATTTTTCTTTGTCTACTAATGCAATGTCATTTACAATGTGAATTGCATCGAAATCGCACACATCTACACAGCTTCCGCAACCCAAACATCCGTTAGGACAAGTTTTGCTTCCGCCTTGAAGATTGTGGTTAACTCTACAATCCATAATACCTTTGTATTTGAATTTTTCAGTAGCGTATTCTGGTGTTCCTTGGCACATTACACAAGCAACTTGCTTTGCAGAATCCACTGCATCAGCTCCCATAAATGCTGCTAATTTGTCGGCAGTTTCTTTTCCACCAACTGGACATGAATTACAAGGTGCTCCTTTGTTTACGATAGCATCTGCAAGTCCATCGCAACCTGGAAATCCACAAGCACCGCAGTTTGCGCCTGGTAACATTTCTCTTACTTTAAGTACTCTTCTATCAACTTGAACTTCGAATTTTTTAGATGCAAAACCCAAAAGCAATGCAAATAAAATCCCTAGTGCTCCCAAGATTATAAATGGAGTTAAAATTGTCATTTATTACCTCCTATACCAATCCGCCGAATCCGAAGAATGTCATCGCCATTAATCCAATAGTAATAAATGCGATTGGTACACCTTTAAAACTTTCAGGAATATTTTTATTCAATGCGATTCTTTCTCTGATTGCAGCTAATAAAGTTATCGCTAAAATGAAACCTAGTGAAGCACCAATAGCACTTGCTAATGTTTCAATTAAGTTGTATTTTTCTTTTACGTTTGCTAATGCAACACCCAATACTATACAGTTTGTAGTTATAAGAGGCAAGAACACACCAAGTGCTGAGTACAAGTTTGGACTCATTTTCTTCAATGCCATTTCTACGAATTGTACCAATGTTGCAATAACCAGTATGAACACTATTGTTTGTAAGTATTCAATGTGAAATCTTTCAAGTATTTGGATTTGTAGAACATAAGTTACGACAGACGCTATTGTGATAACGAAGAATACTGCCATACCCATACCAATAGCTGTTTCTGTTTTAGAAGAAACACCTATTAATGGACAAAGCCCTAAGAATTGACCAAATACGTAGTTGTTTACTAATAAATAAAGAACTATTATTTTAAATATACTCGCTAACATTAGTCTTCACCTCTCATATTGTTCTTCTTTCTTTCTTGTTTTGATAAGAAATAATTGTAAGTAGCTAACAATATTCCAAGTACCATGAATGCTCCTGGAGCTGCTGACATGATACCAATTGGAGGAATATTTCCTATTACAAGTTTTCCTAAGATTTTACCAGAACCTAATAACTCTCTGATGAATGCAACCAATACGATTACAACACCATATCCCAAACCATTTGAGATACCATCTAACAATGATAAGAATACACCATTTTTAGATGCGAAAGATTCGGCTCTAGCTAAGATTATACAGTTTACTACGATTAGAGGAACGAATGCTCCCAAAGAACTGTATAGTGCTGGAACAAATGCTTGAAGCATCATTGAAACTAATGTTACGAATGTTGCGATTACAACGATATATGCCGGAATTCTAACTTTATCCGGAATAAAATTTCTAAGTAATGATATTACTATGTTTGAACAAATCAAAACGAATGTGAACGCCGCAGCCATACCAATTGCGTTTTCTACTGATGTTGATACACCAAGTACAGAACACAAACCTACCAATTGGATTAAAACTGGGTTGTTCTTAATAATGCTGCTTTTGAAAACTTTAGCCGCTTTACCTTTTTCCATAATTTCCCTCCTATTTTAATCCCGCATTAGCTTTTTGAGATACGTTCAATGCGTTTTTGGCTGCTGTAGTGGAGTATGTTGCACCACTTAGAGCTTGAATTTCGTTGTCAGCTTCAGGTTTTTTAACAGCTGATAATTCTTTTTCCATAGATTTTCCAATAACTGAATTTACGAATTCAGGATCTCCAATTCTACTTCCGATTCCTGGAGTTTCTTGTGATTCAAGAATTGAATATCCAACGATTTTGTTTTCATTGTCTACACCAACTACGAAAACAACATTTCCTGAATATCCACCAGCTCCAATTGCTTTGTATACATGACCTACAGGTTTTCCACCTTTGATAGCTTCTTGTACGTCATCTAAGTTTTCGTCTTTTGCTTTTAAATCTTTAATTTTTGCTTCATCAAGTGGTTTAAAAGATTCCGCTTCAGGAAAAGCTACTTTTAAAGATTTTTGATAATTTTCTAATCTCTTAGCTTCTATTATTGGTTCAGTAACTTGGTTTGCAAATGCAAGTACTACCGCACTAATTGCTGTGATTATAAACAATCTAATAGCTAAATTTATTGAACTTCTCATATTCCTTGTTTACCTCCTCTACCAATTGGTGTTGGAACTGTATATTGATCGATAAATGGTACTGCACAGTTCATGAAGATTATCGCATAAGATACACCTTCTGGAAGGTTACCAAATTGTCTTATGATAGCTGTAAAGAAACCACAACCAATCGCAAATATAATTTGTCCTTTTGGAGTAACTGGACTAGTTGAATAATCTGTAGCCATGTAGAATGCACCCAAGATTAAACCACCAATAAATATGTTCATGCATGCATCTTGAATTCCTACGCCACAAATAAGTAATGTAACAAATGTTGTTGCGATGTAAACTAATGGAATTCTAAGATTGATTACTCTTCTGTATAATAGATAAGCTACACCGATAAGTAATGCTATTGCACTTACTTCCCCGATTGTACCACCCATGTGTCCTATGATGGCATTCATAAATCCAACTGGTTGACCACCTGATAAAACTGTCGCATAACTTTCAGCGTCCACTGCTTTTTGTGTTAGTGGAGCAGTGTAGTTACTCATTGCTTGTGCCCAACTTGCCATCAAGAAAGCACGTCCTGCTAATGCAGGGTTCATGAAGTTTGAACCAATTCCTCCAAATAATTGTTTTACAATTATGATTGAAAATACCGATCCTATAACAATCATCGGAATTGGCAAAGTAACTGGAACGTTGTAAGCCAAAAGCATACCTGTTACAACAGCTGATAAATCGCTAATTGTAGAAGGTTGTTTCATTATTTTTTGATAACAATATTCTGATAATACACAAGCTATAACTGCTGATAATACCAAAACTAAACTTCTCATTCCGAATTCGTAAACACTCACTATCAAAGCAGGAATTAAAGCGATGATAACATCAAGCATAATTCTTTGAATAGATACTGCACTTCTTTGATGAGGAGCAGCTTCTACGATTAAATGAGATAAGTCGTATTCTTTTTGTACAATTTCTTTATTTTCCATAGACTATCCCCTTTTCCTTTGTTGTGCTTTTAATTGAGTCTTTGCGTGTACAATTGCTTCAACTAATGGTCTGTTTGATGGACAAACATAGCTGCAAGTACCACATTCTATACAATCATTCAAATGCATTTTTTCTGCTCCTTCAAAATCACCATTCAATGACTTTAATTGCAAGAACAATGGCAATAAGCCGATAGGACATACATCCACGCACTTAGCACATTTAATACAAGGTTCTGGAGAAGCAAGAGTTGCATCTTTTTCATTCATGAAAATAATTCCGCCTGTTGTTTTAACAGTTGGAGCATCCAAATTGTATTGACAAGCACCCATCATAGGTCCACCAACTACAATCTTGTATGGAGTTTCTTTGAATCCGTCACAATAATCAACTAAATCTTTGAATTTAGTACCGATTGGAACGTAAATATTCTTAGGTTCTTTGATAGCTGAACCTGTCATTGTAACTATTCTATGAGTCAAAGGAATCCTATGAACTACAGCATCGTAAATCGCCATAGCACTTGAAATATTCAAGCCTTGAACTCCTCTTTCATTTGATCTTTGAGCCTTCGAAATCTTCTTACCAGTAATTGCATTGATAAGTCTTCTTTCGTCACCTTGTGGGTATTTAGTTTTAACAGCGCAAATCGAAATATTTGTTTCATCCTTTGAGGCATTTTTCAAAATTCCGATAGCTTTTTGTTTGTTATCCTCAACCCCTATGTATCCTTTGTCGCAATCCATCAATTTCATGATAATTTTCAATCCACCGATTGCCTTTTGAGGATATAATTCCATATTAAGTTGGTCACTAGTTAAATAAGGTTCACATTCTGCCCCGTTTAAGATTACTTCCTCGATTTTTACATCTGGTTTTTTCTTCATCTTAATGTGAGTAGGGAATCCTGCTCCACCCAAACCTACTATACCAGCTTCTTTTATTCTTTCTAGGATAACTTCTTTTGATAATTGTGTGAAATCATCATTAGTTTCAGTGTATCCTAATTCGTTTAAACCGTCTGATTCGATTACTACAACTTCACCTTTTTGACCATTTGACAATACCATCTGCTCAATTTTCATAACCTTTCCACTAACTGAACTGTGAACAGGTGCTGAAATAGTCGCTTTAGATTCACCAATTTTTTGGCCCACTTTGACCTCATCTCCTACTTTTACTGTAGGTGTACAAGGCGCACCAATGTGTTGATGCAATGGGATATAAACCATTTTAGGTTCAAAATTTGTATCTAAAGGACAGTTTTGAGTGTAGGATTTATGATCATCCATGTGAAATCCGCCTTTAAAAGTCAGATTTTCTAAACTCATTTTTTCACCCCTTTAATAAAATAAAAAATGGTGCAGAGAAAGAGACTTGAACTCTTACGGGATTATTCCCACTGCCCCCTCAAGACAGCGTGTCTACCATTCCACCACCCCTGCGTGATAAAGACCTTTTTTACAAAGGTCTTTTAATATTTGTTAATAATATTTTTGATTAATTTAATGTAGTTTTTAGCCCAAACTTTGAAATTCTTGTGCATATTTTCTTCAAGCTTAGTATCTTCGTAGAAAATTTTGTAAATATTGTATTGGTTTTCAACTTTTACAACGTAATATTTAGTCTCAGAAGACGGAATATCGTCTAAAGTTTGACCATCTTTTGAAAAAGATTCGTTCGACAACCATTCTTTTACATTGCCAATTCCGCCGTTATAAGCTGCAATCGCCAAATCGTGATTTTTGAAATGGTGCAATAAATATGACAAATAAGCCGTACCCATTTCAATATTCTTGTCAGGTTTTTTCAAATCTTCCACTGTAAAGTGAGTATTTCTCATATTGTTAATACTTTCAGCAGTGTCTGGCATCAATTGCATAAGCCCCAAAGCTCCAGCTTTTGATTTTACACTTGGATCAAAGTTAGATTCAACTTTAATTACACTCATAACCAAAAGAGGATCCACGTTGTATTCTTTTGCGTATGTATTAACCAAATCGACATATTTCACTGGTCTTGTCATAGTTGAATATGCGCTCACGCCAAATCCAACTAAAAACACAATCACAATAATAGAAATAATCGTGATTAAAAATCTTTTAATAAATTTCATAATTTTTTCCTATCTATTAGTTCGTCAACCGTAAGTATTAGATCAGCTTCAGTCGTATTGTTTACAATAACTTCGTCAAACTCACTAATTTTTTTCTCATAGTCTATTTGAGAATTAATTCTTGTAACTGCAGTATCGTAGTCAAAGTTATTTCTATCCATAATCCTTTGAATTCTGATATTTCTATCAGCTACAACTACCCAATCTTCGTCGACATCGATATATTTGTCAATCAAATTTTTGCTTTCCAAATACATAGAAATTTCCAGAAAAATCAAATCAGATTTTTCCTTCTTAATTCTTTTTACTACTCTTAATATTATATCAGTATGTGTCAATTCTTCAAGTTTTTTTAGTAATGTTTTTGAATTAAATACAAGTTTGGAAAGTTTTCTCCTATCTATGTCAGAATTTTCGTCCAAAATTTCTTCGCCAAACTCATCTATAAGCTTGTAATAAAGTTCTGTACCTTGTTCATAGATTTGGTGAGTAATCTCATCCAAATCTATTACAACAAAGCCTTTTTCTTTTATTCTTCTGCAAACCGTACTTTTCCCGCTGGCGATATTGCCACAAACTACGATGATTTTTTTATTTTGCATCATACCAAGTATCTGCACTGTTAACATCAATCTTCATATCGACTTTCAAATCAACAGCATGTGTCATGACATCTTTCATTATTTCTAGAACTTTTTCTCTTTCATCTTCTGGACAATCAACAATAAGCTCATCGTGAACTTGCAAGATTAACTTTGCTTTTAATTTTTCTTCGTTTAATCTATTGTAGAATTTCACCATCGCAACTTTTATAATATCCGCTGCAGATCCTTGAATTGGCGTGTTAAGCGCCACACGTTCTCCAAAACTTCTTACATTGTAGTTTTTGGATTTCAATTCAGGGATGTATCTTCTTCTCTTCATAATAGTTTCAACGTAGCCTTTTTCTTTGCCAATTGCAACTATATCTTCCATGTATTGTTTGATTCCCTTGTAAGTGTCCAAATAATTTTCGATGTATTCCTTGGCTTCTTTTCTAGTTATGTGCAAATCTTTGCTCAAAGAATAATCACCAATTCCGTAAACAATACCGAAGTTTACAGCCTTTGCGTTGGATCTTTGAAGTGAAGTTACCTTGTCAAAATCAACCTTGAACACTTCACTGGCAGTTTTTCTGTGAATATCTGCACCATTTTTGAATGCATCAATCATCACTTCATCATTCGCCAAATCAGCCAACACTCTAAGCTCTATTTGAGAGTAATCCGCATCCAAGAGAACACTTCCTTCGCTTGGAACAAATGCTTTTCTGATAAGTCTTCCTTCTTCAGTTCTGATAGGAATGTTTTGCAAATTAGGATTAGTGGAGCTAATTCTTCCAGTTTGTGCGATAGTTTGTTGGAATGTAGTGTGGATTTTGCCGTCTTCTTTGATCAAATCCACCATTCCGTCGATATACGTTGTTTTAAGTTTCGCGATAGTTCTGTATCTTAAAATGTAGTCGATGATTTCGTGTCTACCGCTTAAAGCTTCCAAAACTTCTTGGTCTGTAGATGGACCCGTTTTGTTCTTCTTTATTACAGGAAGTTCCAAATCCTCAAACAACACTTCTGCCAATTGCTTTGATGAGTTGATGTTGATTTTCTTGCCGATGAGTTCTTCAACGCTGTCTTCGATTGATTTTATCTCATCTTCGAAAAGCTCTCCCATCTCAACCAAAGTTTCTTTCTTGACACAAACTCCAGTAAATTCCATATCGCATAATACTTTTATCAAAGGAATTTCAACATCTCTGTAAAGATGCATCATATCCTCTTCTTCGATTTCTGAAATCTTTTCGTATAATTTATTCGTGAACATCATGTATTTAACAACATAATTGTCGATTTCTTTTTCGTCTGATTCCAAAATAGTCTTCTTGGATCTGCCTTTGCCTGTAATATCTTCAAGCGGCTTGAAATCATATCCTATGACTTTAGGGTCAGATCTTTCCATACTATAACTTGTTTTGGATGGATCGAGCAAGTATTCTATGATGACAACATCATCGTAATTGTACGAAATGTCGATACCATAACGCATCAAATGATAAATACATGGTTTGATATCAAATGAAAGTTTGTTGACATCTTCTGATTCAAATTCTTCCTTAAATGATTTTACAATGTCAACATTTCTTGTGATGTACACCTTATCAGTGTAGATTGCAAAAATCACAGGCTCATTGTCCACATAGTAATCATCGTTGAACAATGCAAAAGTAAACTTTTTATTTTCTTTAATATAAGCTTTAATTTCCTCTACATTTTCATCTAAGTTTTCATATTCAAACTTTTCACTAGATTCTTCGTTTGGAAGTTTCTTGATAAAACTGTTGAATTCTAATTTTGTAAGAACTTCAATCAAATGGTCATTGTCAGCTTCTTTTATCGAACAATCATCGATTACAAATCCCATCAAATCTTTTGGAACATCTGTATTAATCGTTCCAAGTTCTCTACTTAAATATGCAATTTCCTCTCCATCAATTACTTTTTGCTTAGTTTTCTTGCCAGAAATTTCATCGACATGCTCGTACAATCCCTCAATACTTCCGTATTTTTGAATGTATTTAAGAGCAGTCTTTTCGCCGACTCCATCAATTCCCGGAATATTGTCAGATTTATCTCCCATCAAGCCTTTCAAATCAATCATTTGCTTAGGCGTAATTCCGTATTCTTCCTTTAAAGCATCCACATCATAGATTTTTGTTTCAGTAATTCCTCTTTTTGTAAGAACTACTTTTGTATTGTCATCGATTAGTTGAAGATAATCCTTGTCACCAGTCAACAAATACACATCGTAGTTTTTTGATGAAGCTTGTTTTGCCAAAGTTCCTGCAATGTCGTCTGCTTCATATCCTTTCAAATCAATGTATGAAACTCCCATAGCTTGTAACAATTCTTTTAACATGTCGAATTGTACGATAAGTTCTTCAGGAGTTTCTTGACGATTGCCCTTGTATTCAGAATATTTTTCGTGTCTGAAAGTTGGTTCTTTTCTATCAAAACACACAACCACAAGATCTGGTTCTATTTTTCCCATAACAGAATAATACATATTCATAAATCCAAACACACCATTAGTGTGAATGCCGTCTTTTGTAGTCAAATCTCTGATAGCGTAAAACCCTCTGAATAAAAGCGATGAACCGTCAATAATTAAAGCTTTTTTTGACATTTTATAATCCCTTGTTTTCTTTTTCGAAAGCCATTATTTTGTCAACTCTTCTTTGGTGACGACCAGCTTCGAATTCATTTTCTAAGAAAGTTTTGATGATTAGTTTGGCAACTTCATCTCCAATTACACGCGCTCCAATGCAAAGCACATTTGCGTTGTTGTGGTTTCTGCTCATTTTCGCGCTGTACACATCAGACACACACGCTGCTCTTATTCCTTCGAATTTGTTCGCTGCCAAGCTCATACCAATTCCTGTTCCACAAATCAAAATTCCCAAATCAGAATTTCCTTGTTGGATTTCTTCGCAAACTTTCTTCGCATAATCTGGATAATCAACATAATCCGCAGAATTTGTTCCCAAATCCACTACTTCATTTCCCAAACTTTTTATATATTCAACCATTGAATATTTTAATTCAAATCCACCGTGATCGGCTGCTATTGCTATTTTCATAAAAACCTCCAAATATTTTATTAATTACATTTTATAATATGTTCATCTATTTATCAATTATTTGAAGAATTACACATTTTATGGTAAAATATAGTTACAAAAATATGGGGATGTCTTGGTTTCGACAGGGATATTGAAGTTTGAATAGCGAGTCGTTTTCGTCTACAAACGTAAAAAAAAGACAACTAAATATAAACGCTGAAGATAATAACTTCGCATTAGCTGCCTAATAACGGCGGCCGATTCAAAAACTAGAAAATCGTCCTGCGTTTTCTTTTTGAATCTCAACTAATGAGCAGGAACATCTCGTATACATTCCTCTGGTATATGAGATTATTTAAGAGGATATATCGATCATAGTTTTGTCAGTTAAATTTTGGTCGACGAATAAAATTTAATTGACTGCACTCGGAGAAGTTCTTAGGGATATATTTTTGGACAGGAGTTCGAATCTCCTCATCTCCACCACTAAAAAAGGTAGCCAATTGGCTACCTTATTTTATTTGCTTTTTATTATTTCAATTCATTTATAATTACCGTTGAGTTGTCCCCCGCAAACACGTTGTGTTTTAAATTGGTTTGCGTATCGATGTATTCTATGCATTTGTCATCGTAAGTAAAATCAAATTTTCCTGCTTTTTTGAAAATTTCTTTTCCTTCTGCGTTGTAAATTATAATCTCTCTTTTGATTCCACCGCTGTACTCACTTTTTACATTTTTCTTAAATCTTTGAAATCCTGCTGATTTGAACACCAATGCACTGCACGACGCCAAAAATATAAGTACTACTACCAAAATAATCCATATTTTTTTCTTAACGTTTTTTGTTTTGTTTTCTTCTGACATTTTATTTCCCCTTTTTTTTCAAATTTTTTATGAAACGCTTTTCAAATTCTCAAACTACGTTTTAAAATATCGTTGTTATTTGTCACACTAAAATACTTTAATATAATACGTTTTATTCATTAAATATTTTGTTTTTTATTTGACTAAACGATTCCAATATTGATATAATATTATTATAGCAGAAACATATAAGTTTTTGTACAAATTACAAAAGGAGTGATTTATTATGGCAAACGGAGTACTTCATATTCCAGGTTTTATTCACTTTGGAGAAGGAGCTTTTTCAAAATTAAGTGAATTAAAAGGTAAGAAAGCGATCATAGTTACAGGCGGAAATTCTATGAAGAAAAACGGTTTCGTAGACAGAGCTTGTGAAGAATTAAAGAAAGCAAACATGGAAGTATGTGTTTTTGATGGCGTTGAAGAAAATCCATCAGTTACAACTGTTGAAGCAGGCGCTAAGAAAATGCAGGAATTCCAACCAGATTGGATTGTAGCATTGGGTGGCGGTTCTGCAATGGACGCTGCAAAATGTATGTGGGCTTTTTATGAACATCCTGAATTAAAATTCGAAGATATCATTGAACCAGGATCTCTTCCAGAACTTCGTAAGAAAGCAAAATTTGTCGGCATTCCATCAACTTCAGGTACAGCAAGTGAAATCACAGCATTCTCAGTAATCACTGACACAGAAAAACACATCAAATACCCATTAGTATCTGATCACATCGTTCCAGACATCGCTATAGTAGATCAAGTTTTACCATCTAAAATGCCAAAATCTGTTACAGCAAACACTGGAATGGACGTAGTTGCACACGCAACTGAAGCATTAGTTTCTAATATCGCTAACGATTATACTGATGCACTTGCAATCCACGCATTGAAATTGGTATTTGAATATTTGCCAAAAGCATGTGAAAATCCAGACGACATGGAAGCTCGTGAAAAAATGCATAATGCATCAACAATGGCAGGTATCGCATTCACATCAGCATCACTTGGTTTAGTTCACTCATTAGCACACAAAATTGGTGGAGAATTTGGAATTACTCACGGACTTGCTAACGCAATTCTACTTCCATACATCACACAATTTAACAGAAAATCTACTGACAAAGTAGATTGGATTGAAAAAGAATTGAACGTTGAAGATTACCCAATCGCTGTTAGAGAATTAGCTAAGAAAGTTGGAATTCCACCAACACTAAAAGAAGTTGAAGAAAAATTCGGATTTAACAAAGAAAAATTTGACGAAGTATTAGATGAAATGAGCAAGAACGCTTACGAAGATCCATGTACTTTGACAAATCCTCGTGAATCAAATCCAGAAATAGTTAAAATGATATATACTCACGCTTACAACGGCGAAGATATAACAGAATAAATTTAATAGCAAAATAATTTATGTATAAAATCTGAACTGACCCCCAAAAGTTGGACCTAAAAACTAACTTGAGGAGGTCAGTTTTTAATGCCAAAATATAGAACAGAATTTAAAGTAAAATTAGTAAAAGAATATTTAAAATCTAGCATATCGTATAAATATTTATCAGAAAAATATTGCATACCTGATAAAATTTTAGCAATAAGATGGGTTAATGACTTTAGAAAACAAGGCATAGAAGGACTAAAACCCAAAAAGAGAGGAAGACCTTCAAAAATGCCAAAGTCAACAAATAAATCAAAAGATATCAAAGTAGATTCATCAGAAAAATTAACTAATTTAGAAGATAATTCATTAACACAGGCACAATTAAAAGAAAAAATAAAGAAATTAGAAGAAAAAAACTATTGGCTTCAATTAGAAAATGATGCAATAAAAAAAAGATAGAATTGTCTCAAATGACAGATGCAGAAATAAGACAATTACTGAAACAATCTGGATTTTAAGAAATAAATACAAATTAAAAGACTTGTTAAAATACTTCAATCTTCCAAAATCAACATATATGTATTGGCAAAAACGCATAAATAGCCCAAATAAAGATATGGAAATAGAAAACAAAATACTCAAAATTAGAAAAGAAAATCCAAACTATGGATACAGAAGAATAACTGCGATGTTAAAAAGATTAGGACTAAAAATAAACAAAAAGAAAGTACAAAGATTAGTTCAAAATCTAAAACTTCAAGTAAAAAATTTTTCAAGAAAATCAAGAAAATACTCATCCTACAAAGGACAAGTATGAAAAATAGCTGACAACAAAATAAAAAGAAACTTTAAAGTAGAAAAACCATACACACAAATAACAACTGACACGGGTAGGGTATGTGAAAAGTTTTGTGTATCAGCTCCTCCTTATAGGTTGTGAGCTGATATTTTTTATTTTTTTTAAAATATACTTTTATTACTAAAATCTGAAAGTTCAGATATTTGTAACCTAATTTTGGCACAATTAAACTAAAAGGTCAAGATTTTTCAAAATCTCCCTTTTTGCCTAATTGAATTTTTTATTATCTTGATAGCAAAATTTAGATTCTGTCTTCAAAAAATATTGATAGTTGTGACAATATTTGATCCCATCCTCTTATTCTACTCGTCCATTTACTTGAAGCATCTACCATTGCTAGATACAAGCTTTTTTGTATGGCGTAGTCGCTTGGAAATATTGTTTTGTTTTTTGTTATTTTTCTAAGTTATCTATTAAAATTTTCTATGCTATTTGTTGTATATATTAGTTTTCTTATTCCTTCTGGATATTTGAAATACGTTGCTAATTTAGCACAATTGTTTCTCCATGAATTTACACACATTGGGTATTTTTTGCCCCATTTTTCTTCGAGTATATCTAGATTACTTAGTATTAGTTTTTCTGTTGATGCTTTGTATACTGTTTTAAAGTCTTTCATTATCTCTTTTATATCTCTATATGATACGAATTTTGTTAAATTTCTTATTTAATGGATTATGCATTTTTGAATTTCTGTTTTTGGATATACACTTTCTATTGTTTGGCTAAATCCTGATATATTATCTGTTGAAACTATAATATATCTTATAATCCTCGTTCTTTTAATTGATTTAATACCAATAGCCAGTATTTACTTGATTCATTTTCTCCAACCCACATTCCAAGAATTTCTTTGTATCCTTCGCTATTGTATCCTAGAGCTATATATACTGCTTTTTTTACTACTATGTTATTTTCTCTTACACGATAGTGCATTGCATCTAAAAATACAAATGGATATACTTTTTCTAAGGGTCTATTTTGCCATTCTTCAATAGTTGGTAGTATTTTATTTGTTATTTTGCTTACCATGGATTCTGATATTCCAATTCCATAGATTTCTTTTATATGTGTTGATATGTCTCTTGTTGTCAGGGTCTGCCCCAGCCAATAATATCCAACGAATGAAATGAGTTTATGATATTATTAGGCGAGGGTATTCCTTTTGAATACATAGATATTATTTGGTTTTCTATGTTTGATATGTCTTTTTGATAATTTTTCAATGCTTGTGGCTCAAAGGATCCTTCTATGTCTCGTGGGATTTTTAGGTCTATGTTTCCGCATGATGATTTAACTGTTTTTTTACTTGATCCATTTCTTGTGTTTAATGACAGTGGTTTTTCACCATATTCATAATCTAGATGTTCATCTAACTCTGCTTTTAACATTGCTCCATTGTGTCTCCTAGAAGATCTTTCAAAGCTTCTTGAAGATCTTGTACTGTTTCTGGTCTTTTTCTTGGCATTTTAAAATCCTCCTGATTTCTATTATATCAGGAGGATTATATACACAAACTATTTCACAGTCTCTGCTAAGAGCTGATACGCAAATTATCCCACACTCTTTTAATCTTAAAAACTAAAACTTTTGTATTGCTATACTATTATTTCTCTTCGTTTTTGTCTTTTTTCTTAAATCCAAAGAATGCACCTGCTACTGACATAAATCCTGCTGCCGACATCATTAAGATTTCGCTAATATTCCCAGCTTTTGGTAATATATGCTGATTTTTTCTAATCGCATTACCTTTAATATTTCTGCTTTTATCAATTTTATTAGGTGAATTTGTTTTGTCAGTAGTCTTGTTGATTTCAGCTGTTGTAACGGAGTCCTTTTCACCTAATTTATAAGCTTTGTCGTTCTTTTTGTTTGAAGATTTACTAGTCTTTATTTCTTCTTTTTCATTTGTTTCAGACTTTTCAACATTAACATTTTTTTTGCTTTCAGAGCTATTTTTTTTATCATCAGAAATTTTAACTTCAGTATCATTAGCTAAATCCGATTGGTTTAAATTATCGTCACTTGATACGTCTGTTGAATCTTCTGTTTCTTTTGGTTGGCAAGGATTTTCTTGAGGCGTTTCCTTTTTCTTATTAATATCGAATGTAGGTTTGTTTTCTTCTTGTTCTTTTACCTTAATTTTCTTAAAAGTTGGATTTATTGTTGTTGCTTCTGTTACGAACAAAACATAACCTGATTCTTTTTTGTCCTTTACTCCTGAAATTTCCCAGCCATCAAATTGATATCCTTCTGCTACTTCTCCCTTATAAGCTGGAAGAACGAAATCTTCACCTTTTACTAGTTCATTTTCCTTATTATCTATAGTAAGCTTGACTTTTTCTGACTCGATAGGCGCTACCGTTCCAGTATTTTTGTCTAAGTTAAATTCTTTTACTGTAGTATTTCTTGCAAAGTCTTTTACTACAAATTTGATTTTTAATTCACTATCTTTGATATCTTTAATATCATCTAGTGATTTGTATTCTTTTCCATTTACATAGATGTGTTGTTCTTGTATTTCTCCATCTTTGTTATTATCTCTTTTATCAAATATGTTAAATTTAATAAATTTATTTTTTGCATATTCAATAGATATTTTACCATCTTCGCTCATCTCAACTGTAGGTTTTACATTATCATATAAGAATTGATAGTGAACTCCTACCGCCTTTGCGTTCATTGAAGAATAACCTGTTTTTAAGAATACATTTCCGTCCATATCTTTAACTTCATCTGGGAATCCATTTGCCTTATAATCTTTCATTCCCCAATCCATGATATCCCCATCTTTTACATCAAGTTTTATATTAAAGTCTCTTGTATTGTCAATGTGTAAATCACCATATATTAAATAATTATCTACAACTGACTCATTAACTCTCATTTCCCAGTTAAATCCACCTTTATCAGAAATTTTTCCTTTTAGATAAAATTCTGGATTTCTTACGTAAATCTTATTAGATTTAGAAGGATTAAAGTAATTTTTATCCATTGATAGATTCACAGGCTTTGTATCGATAAATAGCATTGCACCGTCTTCTTTAATGGCTTCAACGTTTGATTTATCATCTCCGATATATTCCTTGCCATCTTTGCCAAGAAGAACTAGTTTAGAAGCATCCGTAACTAGATTTCCATTCTTATCGATAGCTTCGCCATTTTTGTTAGTTTTGAATTTGAATACTTGATATCTAACTATATTAAAGCCGTCCAAGGCTGACATGAGGACTGATTGAGCGCTTCTTCCATCTTTAGCATTTCTACTATCGCAGTAGATTGTTTTTTGTGATAGGGCCTTGATGTTAGGGGAAGTCTTTTGGATTTTTTCTATATCTGCCTTGCTATAAACTCCATTGCCATCGAGCATGTCAGTTTTTCCTGGGTTAAAAGTAGTAACTCTTAGGGCATATCCCTTTCTTACAATCATATTATCATTTAATACATATTGACCCTTTTCTTGATCGAAGAACATCTTGTTTGTATCCATCTTGCTTGGATCTTGTGGTTTTTGTTTTGTAAGCTCACCTTCACCTAGTTCGATAATATTTCCGTAGCTTGAGGCATATGGTGAAGTTTCCTCTGCTTCATCCTTCTTTTCTGGCATCCTTATTATAGTTTTAGCTTTTGTTTGGTCCTTATCTTTTACAAGGATATTCATATCTCCAGTAAAGGATAGACCATCGACTACATCATTTGTGTTTGCAAATAAGTCAAAGGTTAGAGTTTTTGTTTGTGGGTCGTATTTACTTGCCTTAATTTCTATTAATTTAAAGTCATTACCATAGTAGGCCTTAGCATCTTTTGATACATTACTTACTTTTCCAAGAATTTCAAAATGACCATCCTTAGATGGGCTTAATACTCCTCCAAGCTTTGATTTAACATCATCAAGTTTCTCAGTTTCGTATTCTAGAAGACTTCCATCTTCGTAGGCTTTTATATTTCCTTTTTCGTCATATTGATAATCAAGTTCTACTGTTCTTTTTCCACCATTTACATAGTCGTATTCTTGCTTATATTTCTTTTTAACTAGTTTCTTTAGGTCTTTATCTTCAAGGCCTCTAACAGTAGAGATTTCTTTGTTTAACTCTAGATTTGAAGGTCCCTCTATAGGATTTTCCTCAACAGTATCTTTCTTTTCTTCTGCCTTATTTGAAGCTTCTGGACTTTGAGCATTTTTGAGTTTTTCTTCAGAAATTTCACCTAGTTTTTTGTAAGAAGAAGCATCTGTCTCAGGATCTACTAGGTAATAAGAAATCATTCCTTTTGCGTCAGCTTTATTATCAAATTTAATCCTATGGATTTTGGTGAAGTTGCTTGCACCATCTAGGGCGATTACTTCTATGATTTTTCCTCTTAAATCTCCAGCTCCTTTAATTTCGTAGATAGTATTTCCTTTTTCATCAAGCTTTCTATGTCTTCCTTCGCCTTCTCCTGCATATTTAACATCAAGGTTTCTTTCAACATCGCCATTCTCGTCTACTATAGCTGCACCTGCATACCATACTTCGTTGGCTACTTCTTCAAATTTATCTGGATGGTCTTTTTGGTCTCTTACAAACAAGGTTTCGTTTTTGTACTCATCTTTTGCCTTGTGGTAGGTATCTTTTGCTATTAATTTGATTTTGTCTGGATTAGAGAAATCAACATCGACAATTTTTGGAGCTGTGTTATCAATTTTTACTGGGATGTAAGATACTTGCCATGGATAATCCTTGGTTAATCTATATTTGAACTTGTAGAAGTATTGACCCTCAGCTATTGGTTCAAATTGACCCCTAAGTTTTGTTTCCAAGTCTTGATTATTATTATCATCATTAGCGCCTTCTTCTCTTCCTCTTGGGTTGTAGATTAATCCATCCCATTTTAAATCTCCCATAACTTTTAGCTTAGAAGATTTTATACCCTTAGCGTCATTTCTCTTAGAGTTTAATATACCTCTAATAAAATGCTCTTTAGTTATTACTTTAAGATCTTTTTGACCTTCTCCTTCTTTATCGCTATTTACGATTGATATTTGTCCTTCTTCTGCACTTCTTATAACAAGTGGTGAAGGGGTTAGCCCTCTTTCTATTTGTACTTCTTGAGTTTGTCCTTTAGAATCGAGTGGGTAAACTCTTGCTACTTTTGAGCCGCTATTAGATGCATCAGTTAATCCTTGGTTGTTATTTAATGCAAATAAGTCAGGGTCTTGATCAAGTGATTTTGTATTTCCATCTTTTCTGTTTTGGATAACGGCAGCTGGATTGAATTTATCGATGTCGTGTTCTCCACCTATACCCTTGTTCAAGGTTCCAGGTATTTTTGGTTTACCATCGTCATCATAACCTTCCATTGTCTTTGATTTTGAACCTTCTTCCCAAGCCCACTTGTCAAGGATTGGCTCCTTGTTCCAATTTCCAGCAAAGCCCATAAGTGGCATTGATAGAGATGGTTGAAAAACTGTCTTGTTTCCCTTACCGCACATTGCCTCAACTTCTTCTTTAGATTCAAATCTAATGAAGGATTCTACAAATTTATTTTTATCTTTAGCATCTCCGACATCTATTACAGCATTTAAGTCAAAACTTGAATTTGGTTTTATGGTAAATGTATCGTATTCGAATGTTATCTTTGCTCCATTAATTACTTCAGGATGGATTTCTGGAACAATTTGTTTTCCATCTTGAGATTTTTCATCCTTGTAAGTTTCATCAAGTTTTAGTCTATTGGTTAAGGAATCTGTTGTGATTGCAGATGATGAAGCTTTAAATGTTAGAGGTCTATCTGATGTATTAATTAATTTAATTGTGAAATATTTTTTATCGCCCTTAATCTCTTTAAGTGAAATAGATCCATATGAATTTACCAAACCTTCAGAGTCTAAATTCTTAAAGCTAGCTATAACGTCATTTCTTAGTGCATTAGCTACGTTAATAAGACCAGCGCCTTGTTGTCTTGGTGAAGCATAATATAGTGATTTCTCCTTCCAACCTGTTGGATCCATCATGGGTCTTGCTGTGTTTTGTAAGGCAATCTTTGTAAGAGTAGTTAAGTCGATTTTATCGTCACCTGTTAGGTTTTTTAAGACAGGTTTTGCGAGCATCTCTTTTAGTTTTGGTCTAATCAATACTGTTGATGCTGCAACTACTGGTGTTGCCATACTTGTTCCTGACATATAACCATAGGTTGATTTGCCATCAATTACATTTAGAGTTGATTTGATGTTCTTTCCTGGTGCTGATACATCTGGCTTTAGGAGGAGGTCAACTCTTGGACCCCAAGATGTAGAAGCTGCTGGAACTATTACTTCTTCCTTGTAAAGTTCCTTATCTGTATCAGGAGCAAAGTTAAAGGCTAGCTCTTTCTCATCACCAAGCTTTGGGCGGTTTTTGTTGAAGCTTTCCATGTCAATTGGATAGTATTGGTCAAGCTTATCTTTGAAGTCTTCCTTTTTATTTCTTTTAACCTCTGTTTTATTTGTTGGATTAATCATATTCCAAATCTTTAGACCATCATCACCTGATACTGAAAATACTTGACAAGTTGTTCCTTCATCTTCTTCGTAACCCATGGCTGGAAGCTCTGTCCAGTTATCTCTGTTGTAGTAGTTAACTGTATTTACAACCATGATTGCACGAGCACCCTTATCGGCAGCTTTTTTAAAGGCATATTTTAAATCTTTGGTATAGATTCTATCCATAACGGCAATTTTGCCTTTAAGATTAAGACCAACTAGATCTTCATCTTGACCCTTGCCTATATAAACAAATTTTACTTTGTCAGATAGCTTGCTTCCGTCTTCATTTCTAATAATCTTATCCTTATCGAAGAAGGTACCGATATTTCTATACTTAAAGCTTTCTCCACCAATATTGACCTTGTCAAACTCTACTATTTGATTTTTAGCTGATGCGACCGCGATAGCATCTTCATGTGCAGCAGTTCTAGTTACATTGCCTGTATCAATCATCTTTAGTTGGTTATTTGCTGCCAAGTCCCATGATGAGCTTGATGCAGCTGTTGCGTAGTTTCCAGTTGCTACAACCATAGGAATGCCAGCTTTTCTCAAAGCTCTAACAGCCTGCCAATATTTTTCTCCTACTAGTCCTGTTCCTGTAAAACCTGATGATACAGATACTACATCGACCTTATGCTTGATTGCATCTTCAATAGCATGAAACATCGTTTCATCACCGGCAAATCCATCACCTGAATCAGAATACATCTTATAAGAAAATATTTGAGCGTTTGGAGCAATCCCGTCAATACCATTATAATTAGCTATGTCCTCATCAGTATCATTTCCAGCAAGAATTCCTGCTATATGCATACCGTGTGGATCATGATAATCTGAACCATCATCATATTTTTCGACAGTGATTTTGCCACCATTATAATAGTTAAAAGCGTGAGGTATTTTATCACTCAACCAAAAGTACTTGTCAGTTCCTTGTAAATCATCTTTCTTATATTTCATCGATGATTTCGCATCTTCGTCAATTCTCATGGCTTTGTGTCTGTAATCAGTTCCAGTATCAATATTTGCAATTACCATTCCTCTACCATCAAAGTTTTTGCCAAATTGAGCATTGATTGCTTTTAGGTAATCTATGGATTCATCAACCCCTATTTCCTTTCGAGCATTGTTCATCATCGGTTGAATTTTTTGTGATTTTTCGACTGATGAAATGCCTTCAACAAGTTTAATTTTGTCCAAATTATCTCGATTTGTTTCTATAGCACAACCATTGAAAATCGTATTATAAGTATACAAAACTTTAGTATTTTTAAAATTAGATAGTTCTTTAATTGCTTTCTGACCATCCTCCTTATTCCTAAATTCAGCTATGTATACAACTCTATCCTCTTCTTTTTTAGAAATGTTTAGAATTTCATCTGCTTTATGCAATTCATTTCCTTTTGATACTTCTTTGTTTGAATATTTGTTATCGGAAATATTTTTATTATCAATTACAGAATCCTCTTTAATATCGTCTTTGGTAATTACTGATAACTTTTCATCGTTTGTATTGTTCGAATTTTCTTTATTGACTTTTAACGTCTCATTCGTAAGCTTATTTTCATCCTGCTTATATTCTATAGATTTTTCCTTATCAATAATATTTTTAATATCTTCAGTTTTTGCAAAAACTGTATCACTGCACATAAATGAAACTGATGAAACTGATAAAGCTGCAACAAGAGTTGCCTTTATAATATCTTTTTTTTTCATAAATCCTCCTAGATTAAAAAATATTAATTTTATTCATGGTATAAATTGCAAATATCGATATTGAGTCCCATTTTCAAAAATTACGTTCTAAATTTTACTACTTTTTTTTTATTTAGTCAACATTTATAACACCTCTAATACAATTATTTTTTTTAACTTTATATACATAAAACGCATAATAAAAGTATATTAATAATTAAAAGATATATTAATAATTTTAAAAACAGAGATTTCATTAATAATTAAAATATAAAAACCTTTATCATTTTCCTAAATATGCATTTAAAATAAATAATGTATTTATAGTTATGCTTTAAGTATAACTTTTTATGTATTTTTTGACATATTAAAATCCTCCTGATTATTGTCTTATCAGGAGGATTTCTCATACAAAAACTATTTCACAGTCTCAAATAAATACATTCAACTAGTTTATATTTTATTTCGATCATCATTCACATTTCCGTCGCACAAATACTCTACGAATTTTTCAATTTGCTCTTTTACATTTTCGTCGATTTTTTCAATCCACCTTTTAGGAATTGTAGAATATCCATGAATTGATCCACTGATACTCCCAGCAATTGCAGCTATCGTATCGGAATCTCCTCCGTGATTTACAGCGTTTATAATGCAATCTTCAACAGAATTTTCCTTTGCCCAATAAATCGCATTATTAAAAGTGTTTACGATATATCCCGATGGTTTGAGAAGTTGTTTATCTTCAAGTTCATGAGTTTTTCCATTGATGTTATCGCGTATGATTTGTGTGTATTCTCGTAAAATTTCATCACATATTTCGTTATTGTGAGTGAGTCTTCCTTGTTTTATGTTCAGTTCTTCTGAGTTTTCGTTATCTAATAATGCACATGGAAGTGCTCTCATCAAACTTCCATTTCCAAGCGCTGTATCATCTTCTTCGATAAATATTTCGTACTGAATGTAGTGTTCGATTGCACGTCTACATTGATTGCCAATACCTCTTGGATGAGTGTTGTACCAATCCACGAAATTTTTCATTGTATTTTTTTCAAAATTATCAATGTCATTTTCCATCAAAGAATTCATGACACAAATACTCATATCGGTGTCGTCTGTACATTCTCCTGCTTTCAAGCCAAGCCATCCCCCACCGACAATATCTGTAATCCTGCCGTATTTTTCAGAGATTTCCACATCTGTCATAAATTCCGTCGTAGCGCCCATGCTATCGCCTATCGCAAATGCATACAATGCTCCTTTGATTCTGTCTTTGTAATCAGCGTTCATTTTTTCATCCCCTTTTGTATATTTTATTACAAATTAAAACAAAAAAATATCCCCAGAAGTTGATTTCTAGGGATACTAATAAATCTAGATCAAATTATTTTCTTTTAACATTAATTCGATATCAGTGTCTTCTATTTTCTTTCCAATACTATGAGCTAACAATTTTGGAATTGGTAGGTCAGGTTTTTCGTAATCATTAAGTGCACTAACTGCATTTAATAAATATCTCAAATCGTATCTTGAAGCGTAAACTTCTGGAATTCCCTTTTCAACATGACACAATGCATATACAGCTTCCATCGCTGTTCTTCCAGAATATTCTGTAGTGAATACAGTATCTCTGCCAGGTTTGTCTAATGTTTCTGCAAATTGTCCAAGGAACGCAAAGTTTACAGCTCCTTTAGGAACTACGTATGGTCTGTCGCCAAATTCACGAGGTTCAAAATGACTTGTAATATATGGCATCATTACAGGAATTGCTGAACAATCTTGTGATAATTGATCGATTTCTGCTTCAGGAACACCGATATGATACAACCATTCTTTTGTGATTTCTTTTCCTGTACAATCTCTCATAGGTTTTTTGATATAATTTCCGTCTTTGTCAGTAAATAATCCGTAAACCCAAACGCAAATATCTTCTTTTGGTTGACCAACATATTGTGGTTGTCTGTTAATTGTCCAGCTCATCAACCAATTTGAATCCTTAACAGTCACGATACCACCTGTAACTACTTTTCCTGTGTAAGGATTTCTCTTAGTAATATTTTCGATATAGTCGATAACTTTACCACCATGAACAGTTACTGTACAAGATTCCCAGTTAGTTCTTTCAACATTTTTACAGAATTTATCAGGTTTGCCGAATTCATCTGATTTTAATGCAATGTTTCTCCACAAATCCCAGCTTCCGCCAAGATCAGCACTCAAAGTTGCAGGAGTTTCATCGTCACCGTAGCTTGATGATTCAGTCATTGATCCATTAGTTATAAACACCAAATCATTTTCAGTTAAATCAATTGATTTGTCTTCACCTTTACTTGATTCCATTACCAATTTTGTAGCAACTTTCTTGTCAGAAGTTATATCAAAATCAACATCTTTTACAGTGATTCCGTATTCAAATTTAACACCTTTTTCTTCTAACCATTTAACTATCGGTTTAACGATAGATTCGTATTGGTCGTATTGAGTAAATTGAAGAGCTGAAAGTGTAGGAAGTCCTCCAACATGGTGGATAAATCTGTTCAAATACAATTTCATTTCCAAAGCACTATTCCAGTTTTGGAATGCAAACATTGATCTCCACAAAATCCAGAAATCACTATTCAAAGTTTCCTCTGAGAAAACTTCGTCTATTTGCTTATTTTGCAAATTTTCATCTTTTGTAATTGTAAGCTCTGCAATTTCCTTCAAAGCTTTGTCTGATAAGTTGAATTTTTCTTCATCATATCTTTTACCATTTTCATGAGTTATACGACATTTACTGAAATTTGGATCGTCTAAGTTAGTGTAGAAGAAATGATCTAGTATTGATTCCTCTGGATTTTCAGATGATGGAACCGCACTGTACAAGTCCCACAAAGTTTCAAAATGGTGACCCATTTCTCTGCCGCCTCTGGCAACATATCCTCTGTGTTCAGCCTTAAATTCTCCATCCAAACTTCCACCAGGCAATTCTAATTGTTCAATAAAAGTAATATTTTCACCTTTCATGTGAGCATCTTTTACTAAAAATCCACCCGCAGCCAATGCAGCAATACCAGTACCTATAATGTAGGCTTTCTTATCATCTATATCTTTTGGTTTTCTTGCATGAACTAAAGAGTGATAATTTCCATTAACAAATTTGACTCTTTCATCATAACTATTATTCATTAAATAACATCTCCTTTTCTTTGTAAGAAAATTTTAAGCTGGTGGAATCATCAGTTCAAATCTCTTACATTTTTTATATACCCACTTTTTTTATTTTACTAACACCATTCCCTATATTTTTTTATGGTTTTTTCTTAGAAATATTTATCAACCATAAAAACATTTACATAGTATAAAAATATGATAAAATAATTTTAGAGGTGAAAAAATGAAATTTACAGAATACAAATACACTAGACCTAACTTCGAAGAAGATAAGAAAAAGGTCGAAAATTTTATCAAAAGATTTAACGATTCCACAACTTCTGAAGAACAAATCAAAATCATGGAAGAAATGGACAAATACAAGAAAACATTAAGCACTAATGTAAACCTTGCCTACATTCGTCACACGATCGATACAAATGATGACTTCTACAAAGAAGAACAAGATTTCTTGGATGAATACATGCCACATTATTCAGTGCTTGACACTAAAATGTACGAAGCAATCGACAACTCCAAATTCAAAGACGAATTGGTTAAACATTTCGGACAACATTTATTTGACTTAATAAGCTGTCAATTGATTTTTAATGAAAAGGCTGTTCCTTTTAAGCAAAAAGAAAACCAATTAACTACTAAATACAACAAATTAATAGCATCTGCTCAAATCGAATTTGACAATAAAACATTGACATTGTCACAAATGGCTCCTTACACACAATCAAAAGATCGTGATGAAAGAAAAGCTGCCACAAGAAAAATCTCAGAATTTTTCGCAGAACATGAAAAAGAAATCGACGATATTTACGATGAAATGGTTCACGTTAGAACAGATATGGCTAAAGCTTTGGGATTTGATTCATACATTGAATACCAATACAAATCATTAATGAGAACTGATTATGACAAGAATGATGTTGCAAAATACAGAGAATTTGTCAAAAAATACGTAACACCAGTTTATCTTGAATTGAGAAAGAAACAATCAAAGAGAATTGGCATTGAAGACATGAAAGCTTACGATAACAACGTAATGTTTACTGATGGTAACGCAAAACCTCACGGAGAAAAAGACTTCTTGGTAGATAACGCTAAGAAAATGTACTCAGAATTGTCACCAGAAACTAAAAAATTCTTCGATTTTATGTATGAAAGAGAATTATTCGATTTGGAAAGTAAAAAAGGTAAAGAAGGCGGCGGATATTGTACTACAATTGAAGATTATGAATCTCCGTTTATCTTCGCAAACTTCAACGGAACTACTCACGATGTCGAAGTAATGACTCACGAAGCTGGTCATGCATTCCAATCTTATACTTCAATGGACGGAAGAATTTTCGAATACATCTGGCCAACATTTGAAGCGTGTGAAATTCATTCAATGAGTATGGAATTTTTGACATGGCCATGGATGGAATTGTTCTTTGAAGAAGAAACTAACAAATTCAAATTCTCTCACTTAGATGGAGCTATCAGTTTCATTCCTTACGGTGTAACTATCGACCATTTCCAACACTTCGTATACGAAAATCCAGATGCAACAGCTGAAGAAAGAAAAGCAAAATACCACGAAATAGAATTGATGTATCGTCCAAACTTGGATTATGATGATGAATTCTTGGAAAAAGGAACTTGGTGGTACAGACAAGGTCACATCTTCAATAACCCATTCTATTACATTGATTACACATTGGCACAAGTTTGCGCATTCCAATTCTTATTGAAATCAAGAAAGAATCGAGAAGAAGCATTCAAAGATTACCTTGAAATCTGTAAAGTTGGTGGAAGCCAATCATTCTTCGGAATAATGAAGGCTGGTAACATCAAAAACCCAATGAACGATGGAGTTCTTGAAGAAATCCTTCCACAATTATTGGAAATATTAGACGAAATAGAAAAAGAATTATAATTTTGAGAGTGGACTATGTCCACTCTTTTTTTTGTATATAAGAATTGTTTTTTTTTAGAAAACGTTTTATAATTAAATTAAATAAATAGTTGGGAGGCTTTTATGAAACGTAGCAAATTATTTGTAATTTTTTTATGTACTTTAATGATGTTCTCATTCACAATGTGTAAGAGTAAAACTATGTATTCTTACAATCCGTATTCTGAAAGATACGGCATAAGTTCTGAAGATGATTTGAAAAAAGCTATGCAATCCATGAAAGAAAACGAAGATTATCCAATTTACAAGGATGGTCAAGAAGAATCCAAAATTCACAGACAATATCTATTGGATTTGTATGAGAAAAATGATTTGTCTGCAATAAAAACCTACATTGATAACAATAAATTACTATTAGGAAAGAATTAGAAAAAGGCACTCAATTTTTGAGTGCCTTTTAAAATATATCTGATATTACCGATCTTATGCTATCAAATTGTTTGATTTCGAGATCGTATTTTTGTGTTAGTTTCGTGTTTTGTGAGATGTAAACTTTTTTGTATCCCAATCTTTCGATTTCTTTTAATCTGGTTTCTATTTGTGGGACTCTTTTGATTTCTCCCGTCAATCCGACTTCTCCAATGAACACAACATCAGATGGAATTGGTTTGTTCATAAGTGATGATGCAATCGCCATTATTATGGACAAATTCACGGATTGTTCTTGGATTTTGATTCCTCCTGTGGTTTTGATGATGACATTCTTGTCGTACATATTCATTCCAGCGCGTTCTTCCAAGATAGAAATCAACGTATTCAATTGGTCTTTACGAAGGCTATCCCCTATTCTTTGAGGATACGGAGTGAATGATTTGGACACCAATGCTTCAACTTCGACAACCAAAATTCGTGACCCTTCTTTTATTACAGAAAGCGCTGCACCATTTACATCTTTTTTCCTTTTCGTGACGAAATAATCTGACGCATCTGTGATTTCTTTTATTCCATCTTCTTGCATATTAAACAGTCCAATCTCTCCAGTTCGGCCAAATCTATTTTTCGTCGTTGTCAACAATCTCAATGGATCGTCGCTTTCGCCTTCCAAATAAAGCACAGTATCCACCAAATGCTCAAGCGTTCTGAGTCCTGCCATTTCGTCTGATTTCGTCATATGACCAACCATAATCGCAAGAGTTGGCTTTTCGGGATTTTTGCAGATTTCTACAATTTTATTCGCACACTCTACAGTTTGCACAGGAGAACCTGGACGTGAAGTGTACTCACGAAGTTGGAATGTTTGAATACTATCCAAGAAAATCACATCCGGTTTTATTTTGTGAATAGAATCCAAAGCGTTGTCCATGCTAGTCGTTGATATCAACCAAATATTTTCCGGGATTTTCTCCATAGTTCTCATCGCTCTTTGTTTGATTTGAGATGTGGATTCTTCTCCAGAAATGTAGAGAACTTTTATATTTTTAGAAGCCAAATCATTTGCAAGTTCCAACAGCAAAGTCGATTTCCCAGCGCCTGGTCTTGCAGTTAGAATTGACACGGAATCTCTGACAAGTCCTCCACCAAAAACTCTGTTCAATTCAGTGATCGACGATTGAATTCTCTCTGATGAATCAATCTTTACATCGACCAATTTAACAGCTTTTGAAGATTTGCTTGAACTTGTCGTTGTAGTATTTGATCTTTCATCTACGATTTCTTGTTCTTGCATAGAACCCCAGCTGTTACAACTGGGGCATTTTCCTATCCACATGGCCTGTTCGTAGCCACAATTTTTGCACACGTATTTTGTTTTCTTTTTCATATTATTGTTTCACAGTCTTTTTGCGTCTTACATATCTTCTGAAGCTAACCTTGTCGTTAACCACAGTTATAGTTGTCTTTCTGTTTTTGTCGATATCTCCGTTCAAAATCTTGTCGGCAAGTTCGTTTTCGATATCCGTTCTGATAAGTCTTTCAAGAGGTCTTGCACCGAATTTCTTGTCGTATCCCTTGTCTACAAGATAATCCAAGATTTTTTCGTCGTAAGAAATTATCAAATCATTCTTCGCCATTCTGTCGACCAATTCATCCATCATTAATCCAGCAATTTCTTTTACATTTTCCTTGTTCAAATTGCTAAACACGATAACATCGTCTAATCTGTTCATAAATTCCGGCTTGAACATCGACTTCATCGCATTGTTGATAGTTTCCTTGTTTCTGTTGTATTCATCAATTTCGACATCTTCTGCGGTATTAAAACCAATTACGTTTTTGCTTTCAAGTTCACTAGCACCAATATTTGATGTCATTATGATTACAGTGTCCTTGAAATTAACCACGCGTCCTTTGGAATCTGTAAGTCTACCATCATCCAAAACTTGTAAAAGCGTGTTGAAAACATCTGGATGTGCCTTTTCGATTTCGTCAAACAATATTACAGAATATGGTTTCGTACGCACCATATCAGTTAATTGTCCACCATCATCGTGGCCAACATATCCTGGAGGCGATCCTATCAATTTGGACACGGAGTGTTTTTCCATATATTCTGTCATGTCGATTCTAATCATCGCGTTTTCATCGTTGAACAATTCCTTGGCAAGTTTTTTCGCCAAATATGTTTTGCCGACACCAGTTGGTCCGACAAATACAAATGATCCGATTGGCTTGTTAGGATTTTTAAGTCCGACACGTGCTCTTTTAATTGCGTTCGAAATAGAATCAATGGCCTTGTCTTGTCCGATGACAACTTTTTTCAAATTATCAGCCAAGAACAAATATTTTTGTGATTCTGATTCTGTTAGCTTAGACACTGGAACTTTTGCCCAACGTGACACGATATTCGCTATTTCATCGAATCCAATTTCCAATTTGTTTTCGTCTTGGTCTTCTTCTTCCATTTCTGCTTCTACTTCCTTGATGGCATCTCTTTTTTCTGCTGCAAGTAAAAAGTCAGAATTTTGAATAGCTTCTTGTTTCTCTGCTTCTAATTCTTCTAGAATTTTCGCATAATTTTTGCCACCAGTGAAGTTTTTCACTCTAACCATCGATTGAGCTTCATCTATCAAATCTATCGCCTTGTCTGGCAAATATCTGTCGTTCAAATATCTGTGCGATAATTCAACACTCGCTTTGATTGCTTCGTCACTAATTAGAACGTGATGGTGTGATTCGTATTTGTCCTTCAATCCTTCAATAACTTGTATAGAATCCGAAACAGAAGGCTCATCTACCATGATAGTTTGAAGTCTTCTCTCAAAAGCTTGGTCCTTTTCTATAGTTTTTCTGTATTCATTGATAGTTGTAGCCCCGATTATTTGCAAATCGCCTCTCGCCAATGATGGTTTCAAAATATTTGATGCATCCATTGCACCCTCTGCGCCACCAGCACCCATCAACGAATGAAGTTCATCTATAAATAAAATTTTGTTTTCGGAATTTGACAAAGTATCGATGACTTTTTTGATTCTTTCTTCAAAGTCTCCTCTGTATTTTGTTCCTGCCAACAACGCCGCCAAATCCAACGACAAAATCTCCTTGTCTTTGAAAATATCATTCACTTCGCCGTTGACAATCTTTACAGCCAAGCCTTCCACGATAGCAGTCTTGCCGACACCAGGATTTCCAATCAACACAGGATTGTTTTTCTTACGTCTAAGAAGAACTTGTATGATCCTTTCGATTTCGTCCTCACGACCGATACAAGGATCAATCTTTCCTTCTTTCGCCATTTCGTTCAAATTCTTAGTGTACTTTTCAATCTCACTTGACTTAGAAGAATTATCCGAATTATCGCTGACATTGTCTCGTTCTCTCTTCATCTTCATGAAGAAATATTTTCGAAGTTCCGCTGTCAATTTCATAATATCCACGCCTGTACTCTTCATCAAATGATTAGCGTAGTTCGAACCATCCATGCAAAGGGCCGCCATAATATGCTCCGGAGTAATCGCCCTTTCTCCGTAAGTGTTGGACAACTGTACAGCTTGAGTGATTATCTCTTCGAGTTTCGGGCTAATTCTTTGATTAGTTTCGTTGCTATCTCCATAACCCAACTCATCTATAATTAAATTTCTAATTTTTTCGTAATTTCCACCGTGTTTTTTCAAATATTGAGACGCCTTGAAGTCAAACTTAAACATCGCAAGAAGCACATGCTCCACTCCAAGATCAGCGTGCTTCAAACTAATCGCCTCATACACAGCTTCAGTTCTCAAATTATAAATATCTGATTTTCTCAATTTTTCACCTGTCTTTCCAAAGTATCCTTGATAATTTCGCTTCTCAAAACGCCAATGTTTTGATTCAAATTATTGTTTTCGCGAAATTTTTCAAGCTTCAACTTATTCGTCTTATCGTACAAGTCAAGAATTTCATCTACATTAAACCCATCGACAATACCAAAATCGATAGCTATCAGTAAATCTCCAATCCTGTTCATTCCTTCAATTTCATCCAAAACTCTTGAATATTTGAGCATCGACACACTCCTCAAAAGGTCATCCTTAAACTCAGGATTATTTTCGAATAAAATGCGTCTATTTTCCATTTCCTTTCTAGAAATCGAATCAATCAAAAGCGTCATATCATTAATAATATATTCAGGATCTGTCAAATGACCGTTTGTTGTAAGCCTGTAAATCGAACTTTTCGTATTAGAATTGAAAGCTCTCTCAAACATATATCCTCTGTATCTTGCGACATCTTGAATATCGTCAATTTTTTTGAAATACTCCAAAGCCTTCAAATTCATACACACGCTCACACCCATCATACAACCCGAATCGTAGAAATCATCTGACAAATATCCAAAATCAATATCGAAAGCAAAATTCAATTTATCGTTTAATTTTTCTTCAATCGTTAGACATTTTTCGTAAATATCTCTCAAATTTTTCCCAAAATCGTAAGCAGTAATGCAAATGTGGTCATTGTCTGCCAAAGTAAACACGCATTTTTCATCGCTATTTATAATAACTTCGGGAGACACATCCTCGTAATAAGCACTGGAAATGTATCCTTGTTTTCTCAGATAATCCCTGTTCGTGCTTTTAGTATCCTTAAAAGAATAAACGCTAGACTCCTTCAAATATCCCAAATTATCCAATTCTTTTTTAATATCTGATTTCATATCGTCGCAAGAATCCGTATCTATAACCAACATAAAATTATAGTCCGACAAATTTCTCCTCAACGACACATCAGATTTCATTACAACACTTGAATTATTCATAACATTTTTCCCTATATTCTTGTAATTTCAATTCCAAATCGTCAATCTTCGTTTGAATATCGTGACACTTTTCAAACTCCTCATTATCCATTGCTATGAAAAGCTCATCTGACAAACTATCCAATTTCTCCAAAATTTCCTTTGCCTTTTCAAAATTCTTAGGGAATTTGCCCCTGTAATATTTTGGATAGCTTTTTGAATTTCTCTTATCCATGATGAAATCCCTGAAATGATCGTAGCAATATTTGCAACCAATCGACGAATAATTTTTCAATTCATCAAACGGCATATTGCACACTGGGCACACACTCTTATCATCAGCCTTTTCATTTGACGGTTGTTGTACCTTTTCAAATGGTAAATGTTCCACCACATCAGAAATTTGTTTTGCGATTTCTTCAAAAAGCTCCTTATTTTCGTTCAATTCTTCATCAGAATCAAACTTAAAATCAGAATTTGAAATAATCTCATTCTTCAAATTATTCATATATTCTTCATAGCAATCATGACACAAATTCACATCACGAGCACCAAAAGGTCCCACAATCTTCACTTGAATAAAAGCAGGTTTGCCACAATTATCGCAATTCATATAATCACCTCTATCTCATAAAAGCCAACAACATATTCTTCAACAAATCAGCCCTCAGAATATTCCTGTCATTAAAATCCACCTTCGACAAAGTATTATCTTCCAAAGCGTGAACCATAACCAAAGCTTCCCTTTCAGTTATCAAATCCTCATCCAAAAGCATATTAATAATATTGTTCGACTTATCCTTCGTAATTCTATCTCCAATAACATTTTCGACAATCTCCTTAATCGGATTACTGTCTTTTATTGTTAATTTTATTATTTTAACATATCCACTTCCACCGCGTCTACTTTCAATATAATAACCCTTGTAAGGAGTAAATCTAGTAGTCAGAACGTAATTAATTTGCGATGGAGCACAATTAAACTGATTGGCAAGATCATTTCTGCCTATTTCAATGAAATCATCGTCAGTGTTACTCAACAATTCCTTCAAAAAAGCTTCAATGCTGTTACTAAGCCCTGCCATACTATCACCTCTTTTGACTTTCTCTGACTAATTGGATAAAAAAATTTATCTTTCTTAAATTATACCATCTTTGACCTTTCATATCAACAACAAAATCCTACAACATTTCTATTATTTTCAAAATAAAAAGGAAAGCTATTAAAGCTTCCCCAATTAATTTATATTCCTACAAAAACCTCTACGATTTTTTCTATTTTTTCGAGAACAATTTGTTTTTTCTTTTCTCTTGCACCTTGTCTACGAGAAGTCGGTGGCAAAATTTTATCTAACCCAGTACCTGCATAATCCACAAAACCTTTTGCTATTGACTTATTGATAAAATGATATGCCCCTTCTTTCAACTTTTCTTCTTCAACAAGAACTTTGCCATTCTTTATCTGTAAAACCTTCCATATATTCTTCGTAGCTTTTTTCAAGAATAATATTTACACTGTTTTCATCGTCAAAAGTTTTTATAGCATCTTCTGTAGCCTTTTCCAAATCCCTGAAACACACAATATTTCCAAAATTTTTAATTCTATAGTTTTTTATTATTTTTAATTTTATTACTGTTGTGACGTACTTTATAAATTATGTGTCGCAAACTATTCTTTGCTATTTAATGCTTTATTGATGGTTTCTTGAATAAGATGACTACAGCATTTACCCAAAGGATTGTTAATTTCGCACTTTCCATTTTTCATTGCCCCTGTAAGTCTAATAATATCTTTAATATTCTTTGCACCATCATCTAAAACAGCGTTTATAATTTGTTGCTCTGTAACTTGGTTGCAATAGCATATATATTTGGGATTTGCATTCTTTTTAAACCATATAGGAACTTTTACCTCTTCCTTATAAAAAACTCTTTCATTGTTTATGTTATAATACACGACATCACAATCTTCATTCATACATAAATAGTAAGTTTCTTCATCTACAACCTTTCCCCTAAGGTTTTCTGATACCATATGCTTTACAGTTATATTCTTAACCTTTTCTCCTATTTCGTAACATTTGGGGCAATTTTCTTTTTCTTCCACTGTACCAGTGGTTTTTTGTATTGAACTTCAGCAAGATTGATTTATCTTATTTTCTTGACTCACTTTATTTCCTCCTGTCTAAATAAATATTATTTCTACTGATGCGTAACTAACTATCCCCTTAAACATGATTGTATTAGATAATTATCAACTATTCAAGAGCTAATGTCCTTACCTCTCATGCACTGCTCACAGCAATTAGATCCTAATTACTCTAAGCAATGCACGAAATATATTTAGTTAAAGTTCCTGAAACCGTTGATTTATTAACACAAACTGCACTCATCACTATTATGACACGTTCCCCACATGTTGAATCATATACCTTGTTAATGCTTGTTTTTCCGTCCATTACAAGCCTTGCCAAAAGTTTGGACACTGTTTGTGGCGTGAAGAATTCTCCACCAGATTTTCCTACATTACTTGCATAGTTGGATATCAAATATTCGTATACATCTTCGAATGCATCGATGTCGTTATTTTCATTTGATACTACTGCCATTTTCATCTCTCCTATTTATGTTAATTTCTAATTATGTTTTATAAAATTTTACGTAATTTTTCATTTTAATTATATCATATGATTAATTGACAATATCGTGTTTTATATTTCAGATATTAATTGATTTGTATTTTTGATTTTGTTTACATTCTCAGCTTGTGTGTTATAGACTATTATTATCTATCACTATGATAACCTCTTTTGAATTAGTACAGCTTGTCAGATATCACTATCTAATTATTGGAGGTTTCATTTTTGAGTATAATATATTGTGTTTATCTTAGATAGCGGTATTTTCCACATAAAAAATTACAGGCAATTTTCATTGCCTGCAATTTATAAAAATGAGATATATGATTACTTATTTTCCCCAAACTTTTTCAGCGATTTTCTTAATGAGTTTTAGCTTTTCCCATTGTTGTTCAATCGTTAATATATTTCCATTTTCGTTAGATGAGAATCCGCATTGTGGACTCAGACACAATCTATCAAGAGATATGAATTCAGATGATTTGTGAATTCTAGCGATGATTTCATCTTCGTCTTCGAGTTCTCCTCTTTTTGATGTGATAAGTCCAAGAACGACTTTTTTATCTACAGAAACGTATTTTAATGGTTCAAATCCGCCGGATCTTTCGTCATCGTATTCAAGATAGAATGCATCTACGTTTTCTTGTGCAAATAATATTTGCGCGATTTTATCGTAGGCACCACTTGCTGCATATGTTGATTCGTAATTTCCTCTGCAAACGTGCGTTGTTATTGTCAAATCTTTGGGTCTGTCTTCAAGTGCTAAGTTATTAATTCTCAAATACCTATTAGCCTCATCATCCAATGAAACTGATTCTCCGTATTTTCTGTTGATATAATCAGAATCTACTAACATTCCCCATGTACAATCGTCAAATTGTATGTTTCTGCATCCTGCTTCATACAAATCCTTGATAACTTGTTTGTAAGCCCTCGCAATATCTTGTTCTAACTTTTCGTAATCTGGATAGATTTGTTTCGTAATTTCTGCATTATCTTCTCTGAATAATTCTACAAGTAATTGTGCTGGTGCAGGTATTGTTTGTTTTGCGATTGTATTTTCATCTTCAAATTGTTTTACGAATTTGAAATGTTCTACGAATGGATGATTTTCGCCTGTGATTTTTCCTTCAACTTGTACGGATGTGTGATAAGTTTCCTTGCCATGGAAATAATATCCATGGTTAAGTTCAACTCTTTTTATTCCGTTAAGGCCCCAGAAGAAATCCAAATGCCAACTTTTTCTTCTGAATTCTCCATCAGTTATTACGTGATAGCCCAATTCCTTTTGTTTATCAATTAATTTCTTGATGCATTCATCTTCTATTTCTTTTAGTTCTTGTTTTGTGATTATTTCTTTTTCGAAGTCCGATCTTGCCTTTAGTAATTTTTCATCTCTCAAGAAACTTCCTACATAATCATATCTAAATGGTACGTGTAAACTCATTTTCAATCTCCCCCTAATTATTTCTATTTTGCTGGAATTATTTCTCCATCAAATTTTTCTTCAATATATTTTCTAACTTCGTCTGATTGGAATGCTTCCAATACTTTCTTGTAAGTTTCGTTGTCTTTGTCTTCTTCTCTTGCAGCTATAATGTTTGCAAATGGGTTTCCTTCTGATTTTTCGATTGCAATAGCATCTTTCTTTGGTGATAATTTTGCTTCTAATGCAAAGTTTGAATTGATTACAGCAATTGCAGCGTCTTCGTATGCTCTTGGAATAGTTGCTGCTTCTACAGCTGTGAATTTTAAGTTTTTAGGATTTTCCGCAATATCTTTTTCAGTAGCTTCTAATCCTGCATTTTCTTTTAATTTGATTACTTTGTTATCTTCTAATATTTTTAATGCTCTTGCTCCATTTGTAGCATCGTTAGGAATTATAACTTCGTCTCCGTCTTTTAATTCATCTAAAGATTTGTATTTTTTAGAATATATTCCCATTGGTTCCAAGTGAACTGCTCCCAATGATACTAATTTTGTTCCTCTTTCCTTGTTGAAGTTATCCAAGTAAGGAATGTGTTGGTAGAAGTTCAAGTCGATATCTTTTTCTTGAAGTGATGTGTTTGGTGTTACATAATCATCAAATTCTTTGACTTCCAAATCTATTCCTTCTTTTGTTAAGATTTCTTTTGCTTTTTCTGCTATTTCTTTGTGAGGTGCTGGAGATACTCCAATCACAACCTTCTTGTTTTCTGTAGTTTGTGATTCTTGTTTTGCGCTTTGTCCGTCTTCTTTTTTGCTTTCTTTTTTAGCACATGATGTTAATACCAATGCTAATGCCAATACTACTAATAAAATTTTCTTTTTCATTTTTACCACTCCTAAATATTTTTTTTGTTTAATTTATTTGAAATTTTTGTACCTGAGATTTGTACAATTTCAACCAAGATTATAATTACAACTACTGCCCACAATAATACTTCTGTGTTAAATCTGTCGTAGCCGTATCTTTTTGCCAAGGCTCCCAAGCCTCCTCCACCGATTGTTCCAGCCATTGCAGAATATCCAATCAATGTAATCATTAAGTTTGTTATTGCCAACACTAATTGTGGCAATGATTCTGGAATCAATACTTTTGTCAATATGTTAAAATTACTTGCACCCATTGATTTGGACGCTTCAATGATTCCTCTATCCACATTCAAGAATTCTTGTTCGAATAATCTCGCCAAAAATGGAATTGCACCAACTGTCAATGGAACGATGGATGCTGATGTTCCTATTTTTGTTCCTACGATCAACTTTGAAAGTGGAAGTAATACTATCATCAATATGATGAATGGAAATGATCTTGTAATGTTAACTATTACATCCAAAACCGCGTATAGTTTTGGTTTCGGATTAAGTCCAGATTTTCCAGTTGTATATAAAATAAGTGCCAATGGAAGGCCAAATAAAATTGTGAAAAACGTACTAACTAAAATCATGTACAATGTTTCGCCTGTGGCTTCTAATACCAAATGTAATAAATCATCCATTATTTAACCTCCTCTACTCTAATATCATTTTCTGTCAAAAAGTCTTTTGCTTTTTGAATATTTTCTTTGTCACCGATAAGTTCAACCACTGTGTATCCAACTCCTGTGGATTGAAGTTTGTTGATATTTCCAGATATAATACTAAAATCTATTCCGGAAATTCTCGCTGCTTGTGATAATATCGGTTTGTTGTAGGATTTCTTTGAGTAAGTTAATCTAACGACATCTCCCTTAAAATCGTCAGTTATAATCTCTTCTTCATCCTCTTCTACAAGCTTTCTGATGAAGTTTCTAGTAACATCTGTTTTTGGATTTTTGAATAATTCTTCTACAGAATTTTCTTCGATGATTTTTCCATTTTCCATCACTGCAATCCTGTCACAAACATCTTTTGCAACTTCCATTTGATGGGTTATCATTATTATCGTGGTTTTGTATTTGTCTACTGATTTTCTCAAAATCTCCAAAACTTGTTGTGTGTTTTGTGGATCAAGTGCGCTTGTAGATTCATCTGACAAAATCACCTTAGGATTTGTGGATAATGCTCTTGCAATCGCAACTCTTTGTTTTTGTCCACCGGATAATTGGCTAGGATAACTTTTTGCTCTGTCTCTGAGTCCAATGAAATCCAATAATTCGTTAACTCTTTTTTCTATTTCATTTTTTGGAATGTTTTGGAGCTTCAATGGATAAGCAATGTTTTCGTAGACATTTTTTTGATTAAATAGATTAAAATGTTGGAAAATCATGCTGATTTCTTTTCTCGCTTCCAATAATTCCTTTTGCTTCAACGATGTTATGTCAACATCATCTATTATTACCTTTCCACTTGTCGGTTCTTCCAATCTATTTAAAAGTCTAACAAGTGTCGATTTGCCAGCTCCTGACAAACCAATTATTCCGTAAATTTCACCCTTATTTACTTTGAAACTTACATCATCAACTGCATTAAATTCTTTCTCACTTGTATTAAAAGTTTTCTTCAAATTTAATACTTCAATCATACTCTCACCTCATTTTTATAATAAAAAAAGCCCTTATGTGACATTCATCACATAAGGGCGAATATATCCGCGTTACCACCTTATTTTTAAATACATATATACATATGCATTTTCTCATTATTCAGTACGTATTCATACCTAGCACAAGATATCGGGTGCAACCGGAAAAGTTTAAAAGCAAATGCTGTTCGACTTTTCTAACTCCAAGACCATTTTCAACAACTATTCTTTATCTCATTTCACCAAACTGAGACTCTCTGAAAAAGCATTCATTGTTTACTCTTCTTATCAACGTTAATGTTTATTTGTTTTGCTTATGGATATATAATACACGCTCCAAAAATATTTGTCAAGCTTTTTTTCAAAAAACTTTTAAAAACTTTTTTATCATTTAATTATAACTACTTAAAGTACGGGTTTTTACGCAAATTATCCAATAGTTGATTGTATGTTGTCCAACCCAAACCTAGGTCAGAATACTTTGCATAAGGATTGTCGATGCTGTAGTGCCCATCACAGAATCCTTTGTTAACCAAAATAGGTTCACGAACTTTTGAATATCCAGTGTACAATTGGTTCTTGCCGCGTTCTACTTCTGGTAATTTCTCCATAATCAGCTTCGGTCTATTTTCAAATCCGTAGTCTTTTGCGTTCTTATGAGAAATCGTAGAATGAGTAAAATCCAAGAAATACATCTTGCCATTTAATCTTGCTCTGTCGATTGAATGGTTGCGGTATGGATTGGAAACTTTGTCCAACACATCGTCTGGCATTGAATCCACCCACCAAATTTCAGAATAAATTCCGCAATTATTTAACACATCATTGGCAAGTTCACTAAACGAATTACAAGTTCCTTCTTTGTTCAACAACAAATCACAACCAAATGTCGATGAAAGTTGTGGATCGTATCTGTAATCGTCAATCAAAACTTTCGCCAAATTTTTCACCGTTTCAAAATCATCCTCGGCTTTTACTTTTTTCGTTAACTCGTTTAACTTGTCGATGTATTTGTAAGTGAATTCCAAGCTATAAGGCTCATCTCTGAAATCTTCATTCAACACAGATTTTAATTTCATGGAAAAAATCGGCTTACTAATAGAAGAATCCTTCACAAATTTCATATCGCCAACTACCAAATTATCTTCGGCAGTTTTCTTATCGTTTTTGTCGTATTCATTCATGAAATTTTCGACTTGTGATTTGTCATTGCCCAAGAATACTATCTCTTCTTTGCCACGAGTTTCGTGCAATTTTTTGATGACTTTGATTAATTTGCCCTTCGTATCCACGTATTCATCGTAATTTATAGACGAATCAATTTCGCTTGGCTTTTTGCCATTCAAATCGTCTTTTGGTTGAACTTTTTCTACTGGAGCTTTAGGTTCAACTTTATCCTGCTCTTTGTTACAACCTGTAACTCCAAGTACAAGCGCCAAGCTCAACATTACTGATAATAATTTTTTCATAAAAATTATGCACTGCAGCTATCGCAGTCCTCCACTTCTAATGATTTACTTCTAACATAATAGATGGATTTGATTCCTTTTTCCCACGCTCTGATGTAGATATTTAATATAGTTCTCATCGTATAATCAGTCGTGATGTAAATGTTGACCGATTGTCCTTGGTCGATGTGGCGTTGTCTTATACTTGTAGCATCTACAGTTATATTTTGATCCAATTCGTGGGCATTTTCGTACAACCAGAAAGTTTGTGGGCTAAGTCCTGGAGCAACACGTGGGACAATCGTACCCTTCTTTTCTTCGAGGAAATATCTGCTCATTACAGGGTCTACTGCCGCAGTAGTTCCTGCGATTATAGAAGTTGAACCAGTTGGTGCCACTGCCATCAAGTATCCATTTCTCATTCCGTTTTTCTTAATATCATGATACAATTCGTTCCATTTTTCAGAATTGTAATCTCTTAATTTGAAATACTCGCCATTTTCCCAATCAGAACCTTCAAAATATTCGTAGGCTCCTTTTTCCTTGGCGATTTTATTACTTGCTTTGATAGCGTAGTAATTGATTTTTTCGTACAATTTATCTGCAAATTCCAAATGCTTTTCAATATCAGAATACATAATATTGTTTTTTACTAAGCAGTGATGATATCCACTTGTCCCGAGTCCGATTGGACGGTATTTTTTGTTAGTGTACTTTGCGTATTCCAATGGATAAAAGTTCAAATCAATAACATTATCAAGCCCTCTAACCGCTGTTTCCACAACTTCTTCTAATTCTTCATCATTGTTCACATCAATATTTCCCAAAACAAGAGAAGCCAAGTTGCACACAACAAAATCTCCCGGTTTTGTTTTTGTAACGATAATATCGTCTCCGTACTCTGTTTCTATAGTTTCACTAATAGAATGAATTTCGCTCATATTTTGCATAATTTCTGTACACAAATTAGAAGAATAAATCATTCCTTTGTGTTTATTTGGATTCATTCTATTTACAGTATCACGGTTGAATGTGAATGGAGTTCCTGTTTCTGTCCATGATTTTATAATAAGTCTTACCAAATCTTTTACTTTTATGCTACGTCTGGAAATACTTTCGTCAAGCACACATTCGTTGTATCTTTTTTCCCATTCGTCTCCATAATAATCTTCCAAGTTATATCCTTTTTTCACAGAGATTTCGTGTGGGTCGAACATATACCAAGTTCCGTCTATATTGTCACGAACCATCTTCCAGAACAAATCAGGATAGCAAACAGATGGGAAAACATCGTGCGCCTTCATTCTGTCATCACCGTTGTTCGTTCTAAGTTGCAAAAATTCCAATATATCCTTGTGCCATACATCCAAGTACACAGCTACAGAACCTTGGCGCACTCCCAATTGATCCACCGCAACAGCAGTATCATTTGCAAGTTTAATCCATCTGATAACTCCACCTGCAACACCTTGGAAACCTCGAATGTCGGATCCATTTGCACGAACTTTTCCGAAATACAATCCCATTCCGCCGCCATGCTTAGAAACTTGTGCGAAATTATTTATCGAACGATAAATTCCTTCCAAAGTATCAGGAACAGTGTCTATAAAACAGCTTGACAATTGATTGAATGGTTTTCTGGCGTTACTCATTGTAGGAGTTGCCACAGTCACTTTCAATGTGGACAAATTATCGTAGATCTTCTTTGCCCAATGAATTCTATCCTTTTCTTTCAATGCCAAATGCATCGCAATCCCCATGAACATTTCTTGTGCAGATTCCATCACTCTGTTGTCATGAGTTTTAATCAAATATCTTTTTATAATCAAATCCAAAGCACTGAATGTGAATAACTTATCCCTATCGTCATCAATGTATTTTTCCAATTCGTCAATATCATCATCAGTATACACTTCTCTGATGTATGAACCATACAATCCTCTCTCATCCAAAAACTTAATCTTTGATTTGAAATCTTGAAGATCGTATTGAACTTCTAACTTTTTAATATTTTGTTTCAAATTATAATTCATAAACAAAGATGCAATATATTCCCAATTTGGAGCTTCCTTACTAACTAGTTCTCCAGAAGCCTTCGACAATAAATTCACCATATCGTATTGTGACAGATTAGGCTTAACAAATGATTCGAACTTCAAATACAAATTCTCAATCGAATACCTAGTAGAATCGTAGTGTTCTTGAATATATCTAATGATTTCGATGACATCTTCATCTGTGATAAATCTTTCGAACTCTTCGATAACTTTTCTGTCTGTGGTATGTTTTGCACGATACAAAATAAAAGATTTTACAACCTTGTATTGACCGTGATCAATCAAAATCAATTCCACCAAGTCTTGGATTTCTTCCACAGTAACCACATGATTTTTCGGATATTTGTTCACAATAGTGTTTTCAATTTCTTGTGCCATAGCTTCCAGTTCATTTTCCTCTGCATAAATTCCTACAGAAGCATAAGCTTTTTTCATGGCTAATTTTATCTTCGATCTATCAAAATCGACAATATTGCCATCTCTCTTTTTTATTTCCATTATTACTCCCTTTTATCGTGTATATAGTGGATTATAAAAACCCAACTACAATTTATAGTATTAATTCCTATTAAATATTACCACAAATCTAAGTGAAATAACACTGAAAATATAGTATTAAAATTTTTCAAAAAGCTAAAAATATATAATTTTAATAAAATGTTCAAATCATTTTACATCAGAAATTCTACTCTTTCCTAGCTTTAAAATCGGTAAATCATCAACTAATTTTTTCTTCTTGTCACACAAAATAATATAGTTTATATTCTTCTCATCAAACATTTGAGTAAGTTTTCTCAGATTTTTCTTAGCAAAAATTTTTGTGTAATTATTGTAATTTTTTATAATTGCAAAACGACTGTCAGAAAGCATAACCTTCGCATAAAAAAGTTTGATGATAGTATCCTCATCACATTCTTTTAACTTATTATCCAAATCCACATTCAGACTTTCATTCAAGCTCTGAATTCTCCTGTAAATTGTCACAGGAGACATCTTCATTGAACGCAACACCAACGACAAATTATCATACACATTCAAATGAGGATACAACATAAACTCATCCACAACATAAAATCCACGATACTTTGATATCACATTGTTTGAAATATTTCCATCTATTAACATCTTGCCATTTGCGTATTTTACATTCATTAATACAGCTATGAACTTATCCAAAGTTATTTTATTTGAAAAAACCTGACAATTCTGAGAGATTTTCCCTGTCAAATTTTCAAAATAATTCGTACTATAATTTTCTAATACAATATCCATAACTACCTTCTAACCCTAATCTTAGTTATAATATCCCAACACAAATTGACAACAGAAAATATCGCTACAATTATAAAACCTATCAAGTAATAATAATTACTGTTAAGCTTTCTTAGAAAAAATATGAGAATATCCATAGCGCCTTCATTGTAAATATCAACCATGTGAGAAAAATACACTCCAGTGAAACAAAACATCACATAAAAAGCCATAAAATTAAACAAAATCGTAATCAAATTAACCTTATTAGAATAAATCGGAAAAACAACCCATCTATAATACTCAAACTTGTTCATATCGTCATTGTGCATCAAATAATTGATATTATTAGAGAAAAATCCTATTCTTTGCATAGAATACACGTTATAAGCTGTTAGCGCACCTATAAGTAACCAAAAAGTCAACCTGAAAATTAACATCAAACTTTGGTCATGAAGTACGTATTGGTTAAAAATTCCAAATATTTTCGTAAACACAAAATCATTTGGAAACATCAGCAATGCAAACAGTGATGCAATTGACATAATACACATGAAAAGATTCAATTCCTTGTCAACTCTGGAGAAAATCCTCCACACAATCAAAGATACAATCTCTCCAATCGAAAACACCATCACACTAAGTAGAGCACACGCACACACTATCTTCAAATCAAACTGAATGTAAAATCGTTCGTAATTTTTCAGAACAAGTGTCAAATCCTCTCCCAAAACAGTTGCAATCACAACAAAAATATTAAAAACTGCAACTATTCCACATATTACCCAGTAAATAAGTTTAATATTATTGATGAAAAATCCTTTAACCTGTAATTTAATGTTAATAATCGACTCTCTAAAATTATTCGGACGGATTCCTTTATTAATATCTCTGACGATTTTTTTATAATTTACTATATTGATAATTTCCAAAACCACCAATATACCAATCATAAACTCATCCAGTTTATCAATATGCGTATCTCCAATAAGAATGAACACACTCACCAAAAATATCGCAATCATAATCAAAAACTTATACAGTTGATTGAACTGAAGCTGACCCACCCCAGGAATTAAATATAAAGCCTTGAATGTTGTATCGTAATCTTTGGGATCAACCTTCATATTTTTTCTCAAATCGTACAAATCACGCCTAAGCTTGTTCACCTCAGTATTTATTCTTTTTTTGTACACTTGCTTCAGACTTCTCTTAACACTGTACAAATACACGCTATCCTTTGAATACTCACTTATTATGAACTCCCTTTTATTTTTCGATTTAAGATGAGCTCTTTTACTTTTTTTGTCTGTGTCTTTTGAATTATCGCGTGAAAATTTATAACTCTCTACAATTTCCTTCAAATAAAACCTAAAATTAAATCCTTTTTCTATATCTCCAGAATTTTTGATAGCATCGTCCAAAAAACTCATATCATTTTCCATATCTTGAAAAATCTGAATGATTTCATCGCATCTTTCTTCTACAAGTTTATTCTTAGTGTATATGTAATTATACTGAGAAGATACATCCTTATATTCCTCATAAAAATCAATCTTAGATTGAGATATGAATTTTTCCACAAGAACCCTATTTAACAAACTGTCATTGTGATGAGGAAGACTGTGCTTAAATCTGATGACAGAATTGTCGAGTTCTTTAAGAAAATTTATCTCTTTAGTTATGATTAATCCGACTTTTTCGTTCATATCGAACTCCTAAATTTTACAAATTATTGATATATTTTTGCTCATTTGATATGTAGCTTTTATGCAGATTATTTTATTGTGATATTATATTTACATATTTTTATCACTTTCAAATATTACATTGTTAATTATTAAAAATATTACTTTACAAATTGAATAAAATATATTATCATATTTCGTGGAGGATTATGATGTTTTACATATTAATAAATGTTATAGCGGTTGCAGTCGCAGCCTTTTTGGGAAGACTTTTGAAATCTTTCCTACCAAAAAAACTAATAAAAAGTATAATGGACGTTGTCGCCGTTTGTATATTAATAATGGGAATCCAAGGAAGTGTCAAAACAAATAATTTTATTTTTATGTTGATTTCCTTAGTTATCGGTGCTATAATAGGTAACGGTCTTGATTTGGACAAGAAATTAGCTAACCTTGTAGAGTATTTGCAAAACAAAGTTCCAGACTCATCTGGCTCGTCCATGAAAGGCGCTATTGCATTAATAATGCTACAAAATATCGGATCATTGGCAATCCTTGCTCCATTGAATTTGGGATTAAGTGGATCCGCTGACATAATGCAATTTAAAATAATATTAGATGCAATCACAACATTCTTGTTCTCAGCAACATGTGGATTCACAGTTGCATTGTCCGGAGTTGTTGGACTTGTGATGAATACACTAATATTCTTATTATCAACATCACTAAGCAAAGTCTTAGTACCAGAAGTAATTGAAAACATCTCAGTAGTAGGATCATTGTTGATAGTTCTACTTGGTATAGATATGCTAGAAATCAAAAAATTCAAAATCATGGATTACATTCCAGCAATATTTATTCCAATATTTTGGTTCATCATCAAACAATTACTTCACATCTAAATTAGTTAACAAGTTAGAGGGGAAAACTCTCATGCCTTCAAAATTTTCCAGAGTTGACTCCCCTTACTCCTTTCTTATATGGCGCATGATTTTAAATCATGTGTTTTTTTTATTATACCTCATTTCAACAAATTTGAAACAAAATCAATTTTTTTCAAAAATTTTTTTAATATTTTTCAAAAAAACTTCAAAAAAGTGTTTAAAACATTTTTCAGTGGGTATATATATATTACAATAAAAGATATCTAAATTGTAGAGCAGAACTGTTACTTTAGTTTATTGATTCCGATGAAAAGGATATATAAACAAAAATCGCAGGAATACTACCCGTTTTATTTGAAGACAAATAAAACTAGAACCTTTAAACATTTAAACTTAAAACATTAAAATTTAAAATTTTATCCTAAGTATCGAAAACTTTAGTTAATTAAAGATTTAAAGATTGATTCGTTATATCTTGAAAAGCAAGTTTATCTGATAGATTACTATTAAGGAGTGGATAAGGAAATGATCGAACCAAAATTTCAGTTTAAGTGCAGTTTGCTCGGAAAATAAGAGTTGTTTCAGAAGATGGAAAATGACTCTTATTTTTTTGTGTTCATTTCCATCCCCGTAAGTTTTTCCAAGAGGGTTATCTGTTTTTGGCTAATTTTATTTTTTCTATTTTTTTCTATTAATACCACATGGGGGGTGTGTCGTAGTACACCCCCTTTTCCTAAACAAAAAAAGCCCCGATTTCCTCGGAGCGATTTTTTTATTTTCCGCCATGCAAATAACTTTTTGCTATTATATTTATTCTTGAATGTCCCAACGCATTTGAGACAATTTCCATTGCCTTTTTGTCGTAAATTACACCTTTCAGGTCGTTTCTACAAAAATATTTTTCGTTTTGTGGTATTTTTTCAATTGGTCTTTTTAGCCTATCATATAAAGCTCTTGCATAATTTGCCCTATATGAGTGCGTATCTGCCCCGCTAGGAGCTTTTAATCGGTCTGCAGCTATGTAGGGTATCACTAGACCCTTACCAGCTTTTAAACACACATTTTCAACCAAATTTGCATATTCTTCTAATATTGGCACATCTCGGATACGTCCGCCTTTTGTGCCGTCCGTTACTTTTAAGAATTTTTTACCGTTTTTGTCTACATAGAAAGCAGTGCCACGAAGTGCTTCCACCTCGGACTTCCTCAACCCTGTAGCTTTGCAAAAAACCACATAATCTTTGTGTTTACCTGTTTCGCTGAAATGTTTATCCCTTACGGCTTCGCCCCTAGACCTTTTTACATCTGATCTTAAGCATTTGCCCGTATCAATGTTACCTAGTTCTTCAGTTGATACGCCATACATTTTGGCGATTGCTGACCTTTGCACCTTCTTTACCCAAGAGCTATATTCATTGCCCTCGATGTACTCTTTTATATAAGGCTTACAATCTTCTAAATTCCTGCAATTATAATTGTTTCTGCAATATTCGGCAAACTGCAAACTATGATTAAGATATGTTTTCATTGTTCCGTAACTGTGTATTTTATCGCTTCCCTTTGGCTTGCTTTTGCCAAAAGCTTCAAGCTCTCTAAATCGAGACTTTACCTGGTAGATTATGCTACCCCTTACTTTACGAGCCATTTTATACCCCTCCTAAATTTGTTAGCTTCTTGAAGTCGAGATGCAAACGACAGCTTTTTTTAACGTGGTGCTGAACCACACGAATCTGGTGAGATTGCCCAAAAATAGTTGAATATACAAGCTATCTCAATCACTTATATTTTGAATAAATGGAGCTAGATTTTCACTTGAAATTTTTCTTTTAATAATTTTTACATTTTAAAATTTTAAACATTTTTATTTTTCACTTATGCATAATTTTTTAGGGGTTAGCACTTTACTCGTACATTTCATATACGAGTAAAGCGCTCTATACTTACAAAATTTAATCTTATAAACTTAATCTTAAAATCTATATTTTTACCTCATTTCAATCGCTCCGCTTATTCAATATCTATACAATAGGTATATGTATTTTTTTGATCTAAATAAAAAAAGACTCCTTTCAGAAGTCCTTTTTGTTTTATTCCTCATAAATTAAATTATAGAGAAGGGTCATTTCTTCAAATAGTGAGTCATGAAACTCTTTTTCCTTGACCAACTTATAAAGCTCAAAAGTCATTTTCTCCCCTAGGTTGGTGTACCCATCTTTTGCTAAGCAATAGCTGAATTTTTCAAATTCATGCAATAGCTTTTCAGCCTGGTTCACTCGCTCTAGGTCTAATCTAGTAACGTCCATTTTTTGCCCCTATTTTTCTCTAGAAGTAATGTTCATTATCGCGTACCCAGGGCTTTCCAATCCATTATAATTAAAGCCAATTTCAAAACGCGTAATTGCACGAGTTCTAAAATCGCAAATAATTCTATCTAGCTTTTCTAATTCCAAATCATCTATAAAAGCCCTAGCTTCCTCGCTATTATCAAAGCGTACTTCATCACTACCGAAAGCCTTTACTCGTATAAAATCGCAATAGTATCCGTCCCAGTCAAACAAAAAGTATAAAAATCTTATTGCTTCTTCGTTGGCAAGTCTCCCTGGTTTTCTTTTAATATCTTTAATCTTCATAAAAACTCCTTTTTATTTATCAGCTACGGCAAAAGCACCAAAGTGCTTTCGCCCACATAAATTATAAAATTCTTTTAGATTTGTAAAGGTCAAGCCCCTACGAGGTTGCTACGCAAACCTTGACAAATCGCCTAGTTCTTCTCAGACTCCCAAACAGAGCCGCAAGACTTACAAACATATTTAGTAGGCTCGCCCTCTTTAGTTTCAGATTGCTCTATATCGAAGCTAAAGCACTCTGGACAATGCTCTTTAGGTTTTAGACTATTCTTATAGTCGTTTTCTCTATCCCATTGCCTAGCTCTTAAATAAGTACTAATTGCAAGGGTATTTGATTGAGTTGCTATCCTGAATAAGTCAGGCTGATTTTTTAAATTTTGTATTAGTTTTCTATATGAAAAAATATCTTCTTCCTCGATAATATCAAAGATACGGCTTAAAATTTCCATGTTATCAGCGACTTTTTCGATTAACTCCAAGTACCTAGCCCCTCCGAATTCTTGCACTTCAGCTTTAGGATATTGATATTTTTCTGGGTTATCTAAATGGCACAAATACCTAGCCATTCCCGGTATTGAGTTTAATTGCTCAACATGTGGAACTTCTGCTCCTGTAACTTCTTGAAAAACCTCTTTAGCTCTTTTTTCAGTTTGTGGGCCATCAAACAAAATCATGAGATGATAATGTGGTTTTTTAGGTTTTTCTCCGTCCATATCTTTATCATGCAAAGGAATTAAAAGACATTGCATGTGTAAATTATTTATCCTTTCAATATAGTCCTTTGGAAGACTTTCTGGGTAAATTACAAGGGCATAGCCACGAGTTTTCTTTTTATTAACCTTTTTTGGTTGATTTTCAGTCATAACAATTGTATAATGAAATCAATAAAACATCAGCAGAACAAGGAAATTAGAGTCACCAGCTCTAATTTTTTTTTGTAAATTTTAATAATTTTTATCCTCATTGAGCATTTTTTTATAAAGTTCAAGTACAGCTTTTTCAATAATCGCTGTATTACTAACACTTATAGACTGCTCTTTTTTTATTGTGTCTTTTATATATTCTAATTTATCAAAAAAATTTTGATCTAGTGTAAAACTAGTTGTCCTTTTTACAAATTCCATTTTATAAATTCACCCCTCTCTGGCGTTATATATTAATTTAATTATACTAGCAAAAAACCACATGTCAATGATTTTCATTGAAAAATAATGGTGAAAATTAAAATGGCTTGTTTTCAATGTTTTTTCTATCTCGTTGTCACATGTCACAAGTCACTCTATGTGTCTTGCAACTTTTGACTAGCGAAATCTTTGCACCATTTTTTATTCTTGTCCTGCAATCTCCCCAATTCCACGAAACCTTAAAGCAAACAATCGAAGCTAAGAATATCATCATATAAAATTTAATGCTTCTTATGAGCGACGCTTCGAACGATGAAATCTTCATTTCATCTTATTAAAAGAAGATTTCTGAAGTGAGGCTGAGCGAGTGAGAACATTAAATTTTCACCCAAGATATTCGTGCGAGATGTTTGCTATGGTCTCAACCCTTGCGTGTCTTGCAACTTTATTCTAGCGAAATCTTTACACCATTTTCTTACTCATCCTGCAATCTTCAAAACCGCGAAACCTTTAAGTAAACAATCGAGCAGACGTATATTTAAAAATTATGTAAACAGTCAAGCCTTTTTGCTAAGAATATCATACGGAGAAAATTTTCTTGATTTCAAATCGAAAAAATCCGTCAGAAATCGCACCGCTTGAGCGTGAGCGAGCTTGCGATTTCAGGATTTTGAGATTTAGAAATCACAAATTTTCGTAGTCTAGATATTCGTGCAAAATGCTTGATCTGTGATTTCTATGAGTGAGAACATTAAATTTCACCCAAGATATTCGTGCGAGATGTTTGCTTTGATTTTGTTCCTTGTGTGTCCAGCAACTGTTGAACAGCGAATCTCATCACAGTTTTCTATATTGTCCTGCAATCCCCATAAAAAAAGAAGCCTTATTCAGACTTCTTTTTGAGTTTAACAATATCATTGTTGTATAAAATTTGTATGAATTGAGATAGTCTCTCATATAGAGGCTCTACCTCATCTCCGTATTGTTCTTTTAATTTATTCCCAATCTCTATGATGTTTGCTTTGCCATCAATCATTCTGAAAACATCACTGCCGTAACCTTCAAGCTTAATGTTGGATTCTTTTGGCGTGAAGAACATCTTTTGAGCAATCTTATCAAAAATATGATTGTGTTTCTTTTTCAAATACACAAGATCATTTTTCTCATAAAACTCAATTTTTTCGTTGACTTCAGGAATAAATTCTAGAAAATTTTTATTTCGCTTCATTAGTATTTACGTTTTTAATACAAGTTCTAACTAAAACTGCTAATAATAACAAGAATACTATGATTGATCCAATTGTACCAATGTTGAATTTTGAAGATAAATCAAGAACTTCAGCTAATGTCTTGTCGCCAACTTTGATTATAGCAAATGCAGCAAGTAAAATACCTACAACACCTTCACCTGCTATAAATCCAGATGTGAACAATACACCATTTTCTTCTTGTTCTTTTCTTAATTCTTCGTTTTTAACTTTTCTCTTGTCAACAAATAATCTGATTAAACCACCAGTCATGATTGCTGTAGAAGTGTTGATTGGTAAATACAAACCTACTGCAAATGGTAAAACTGGAATTCCTAAAATTTCAACAACAACTGCAATGAATGCTCCTGCGAAAACTAATCCCCAAGGAAGTGATCCACCCATTACACCTTCGATTATAAGTTTCATCAACATACCTTGTGGTGCAGGAAGTTCTTCTGAACCATATCCCCAAGATGAATCTAATAACCATAAAATAGCTCCGATTACAAGCGCAGATACAGTAACACCAATTAATTCACCGATTTGTTGTTTATATGGAGTAGCTCCAACCAAGAAACCAGTCTTTAAGTCTTGTGAAGTATCCCCTGAAATAGCAGCGATAACACAGATTACAGTACCAATTGAAATTGCCATCATCATACCATCGTGACCAGTATTTCCCATAGCTTTGATCAATATTGAAGTTATCAATAAAGCAGCGATAGTCATACCAGAAACTGGGTTGTTAGATGATCCAATAAGACCAACCAAACGAGATGATACAGTTGCAAAGAAGAAACCAAATATAACGATAATAATTGAGCCAATAGGTCCAACTGGAATAATTGGTAAAACAGCCATTACAACTGCGATAGCAAGAATTGAAATTCCTATGAACTTCATGCTCAAATCTTTTTCAGTACGAAGAACTGAATCTGTACCCAAACCTTGTGATTTGTAGTCTTTCATAGCATCTCTGAAAGTTCTGATAATAAGTGGTAATGATTTAATTAAAGATATAATACCACCAGTAGCTACAGCACCAGCTCCGATATATCTTAAATAAGTACCCCAAATATCTTTTACAGTCATAGCAGAAATAGCCTTATCTGCAGCACCGATTATGTTGTCTCCACCGAATAATTTCATAAGTGGCATAATAACTAACCAACCTAAAGTTGCACCACTAAGCATATATCCAGAAATCTTAGGACCACAAATATAACCAACACCTACCAAAGATGGAAGTGGGTCGATACCGATACCAGCACCTGAGAAAGATTTAACTGTAATTTCTTTTGATAATGAAGATGGGAAAATCTTCAAACCATCAGCAAAGAATTTGTATACAGCAGCTAAACCTAAACCCTTAAATACAAGCTTAGCCTTGGATCCACCTTCTTCACCTGCTAATAAAACTTCTGCACAAGCAGTTCCTTCTGGATATGGAATAACCCCATGTTCCTTAACTATTAAAGCATTTCTCAATGGAACCATGAATAAAACCCCAAGTAAACCACCAATAAGAGTGATAACCCCTATTTCGATTAATGATGGAGCTGGTTCATTCCATTCCTTCATCCAAATAAATAATGCAGGCATTGTAAAGATAGCACCAGCGGCAACTGATTCCCCTGCGGAACCTATAGTTTGAACGATGTTGTTTTCCAAAATAGAATCCCTCTTGAAAATCAATCTGATAACTCCCATTGAAATAACTGCAGCAGGAATTGACGCAGATACTGTCAAGCCAACTCTAAGACCTAAATATGCATTAGCTCCACCAAATACAATTGCCATGATAATACCGAAAATAATAGAGAATGGTGTAAGCTCTGGCAAGACCTTATCGGCCGAAATAAAAGGCTTAAAGTCATTATTATTGTTGCTCATAAATATACCCTCCTTTTTATATATATAAATTTACTTCTACATTATACCAAATTGAATTTATTTTGTCAATAATATTTACTGCTTTACACTTAAATTCAGACATAATTATTTAGAAGTTTAAAAATAAAAATCTGAACTTTTATAGTAAAATTGTTTGAATTTTCTCAAATTAATAGTATAATAAAAGAGTTGGAATAAATTAATTGGAGGAAATTATGAAAAAGAAATTTTTAACAGCATTATTAGTATTATCAATGGTTGTATTAGCATCATGCTCTAACCAAAAAGGTTCAGACCTAGAAGCAAAATTAAAAGAAGTAGAAGTAGATAAAAAATACGCTATCGAAAACTTAAACGATGCTAACAACAAAATCAAAGAATTAAACGCAAAAATTCAAGAACAAGAACAAGGTTACAGCTCAAAAGTATTAGTAAACGACCTAACTGCTGAAATGAGCAACGAACAATTGCAAAAAGTATTAGCAAATACAATTGCTTACAAATTAACAGCTGATGATCAAGAGTTAGCAAAAGAAACAACACTTGAAGTAGCACAAATGCCTAAGACATTAAACTTCATCGTACAAATCCCAGAAGATTTAAAATCATCAGAAAAAGCAAAAACAATCTTGAATTTACAAGCACCAAAAATCAACGTTAATGGTAAAGCAGCACAAGTTGAAGAACAAGAAGAACACGATGTAATCAAATACGTAGTAAACTTAGAATCTGCAGGAAAAGAAGCAAAAATCGACCTACCACAAGACATAAACGCAAAATTACAAAGACCAAACCAACAACTTGTAATCAAAGCAAAATAGTAAAAACCTAGCCACTAGAAATCTAGTGGCTATAATTTTGCCCTTTTACATCCCTGTTTTTTAGTCTAGTGATTTTATTGAATAATTTTTTATCTCGGTCTAGCAAATCCCAATATAACGAAACCTTCAAGCAAACAATCGAAACTTACGAATATCCCCATATAAAATTTAATGTTTTTCATGAGCGACGCTTCGAACGAGGAAATCTTCCTTAATATTTATTAAAAAGAAGATTTTTGAAGTGAGGCTGAGCGAGTGAGAACATTAAGTTGTACCCAAGATATTCGTGCGAGATGTTTGCTATAGTTCTTACCCTTGTGTGTCCGTCAACTGTCATCTAGCGAAGCCTCTGCACCATTTTTTGCCTTAGTCCTGCAATCCCCAAAATCCACGAAACCTTTGAGCAAACGATCGAAGCTAAGAATATCATACGGAGAAAATAAACATAAATTCATGCGAAGTGAACCGTTAAAAAATTGTGCTGTTTGAGTGCGTAGCACGAGTTCACAATT
>OGSL01000020.1_pt1 | contig 147123 bp, 139 predicted proteins | sample 1573881 | NCBI WGS metagenome assembly OGSL01 (sample SAMN03295838, study PRJEB24534) | human gut metagenome | isolation source: fecal sample 6 from infant 5 | host: Homo sapiens | place: USA: Pittsburgh, PA | collected 2014-07 | reverse complement strand
ACGATTCCTCTGTAGTTCAGTCGGTAGAACGGCGGACTGTTAATCCGTATGTCACTGGTTCGAGTCCAGTCAGAGGAGCCAAATTTAAGAAAAGCAGACGTTTACTGACGTCTGCTTTTTGCATTTCTATCATCTGGTTATCCCTCCTCAGTCGTTCACCCTCCTCCACTAACAACCATTCGAAGCCATATCCTTTTGCTGGTAAAAAATTACAGTACGGGTAATCGGGCAGTAACAATCGTCATTAAATAATAAAGCAGCGCGTATTACTTCCCACATAACTGCACTGCAGTACGCTTAGGTAATTACCTGGATTCAAACGGAAATAAGCTTTCCATTTAAACAACAGCGGAAACATGACATGTGTAATAACCAGCAGCAAAATAGCATTCATACCGCCAGATATAATATGTGTTCGCAGACCCCAACGGGCCAGTATAATCATAACAGGTCATTTATAAGAGCCCCCACATGGACACCCGCCAGCTCAAACAAACCTGTGCCCACCTGGTTGCCGGTAAATACTATAAAGTGGCAAAAACCTTCGTTGATTACGATGGCGTTACCCGCTGTAAAGGTGAAGTCTGGAAGTTTGTTGGTTCCAGTTTTTTAGCTTATGAAAGTGGGCTATCGCTGTTCTTCTGGGTCAAAGGCAAGGTCATGCACGTCAGATTGCAGGCTATCCCGGAAGAACAAGGCCATATCACTGAACACCTCGATCAATACCTTGTTGAACATAATCCCTGGTGGCGGTTCTGGTAATACGCCGCGTCAGACATTCGTCGCAAAGTAATAATAAAACGTGATGAGGAACGGGTTGCGACGTCCGTGATAACCTCTTATTTTAAGAGATTTCTTTCCCCACTGAGGGGCAATATTGCGTGAGCTAACGAGGGAAAATGGAACGTTTGTTTGTCTACGGGACACTCCGTCCGGGTCACTCTAATGCATTTATTCTGGAAAACATCGGCGGCGAGTGGCTACCTGGATATGTGACGGGCACGTTTTATGAACGCGGCTGGGGTGCGGCGGCGGATTTTCCGGGGATTGTTTTGCAAAAGGGCGGGCCGCAGGTTCAGGGTTACCTGTTTATCTCTGAAAACCTTGAGGCGCACTGGTCAATGCTGGATGAATTTGAAGATGGCTACGATCGCGTTGAGGTTGATGTCACCACCACAAATGGCGAACAGCTCACCGCATGGATCTATCAGCTACAGCCGCAAACGCAGCCGTCAGCGATGTGAATGTAACGCCTCGCCGGTTAAACAGCACGAGGCGTTATTGGCTTTATTAATCGCGCCAGCCCATCGCCGGAGCAACATGTTTGAGGATAGACTCAATCACATGCACGTTGTATTCCACGCCCAGCTGATTCGGCACCGTCAGCAATAAGGTGTCCGCCTCGGCAATCGCCTCATCCTGTTTCAACTGTTCGACAAGCTTGTCCGGCTCGGCGGCAAAGCTGCGCCCGAAAATCGCACGGGTTTTCTCATCAAGAAAACCGACTTTATCGCTGTCGTCACGGCCTGAGCCGAAATACATCCGGTCCTGATCGTTCATCAGCGCAAAAATACTGCGACTGACCGAAACGCGTGGCGTACGGGTGTGCCCCGCTTCCGCCCAGGCTTCACGATAAGCACGGATCTGTTTTGCCTGCTGAATGTGGAACGGCTCGCCGGTTTCATCATCTTTCAGCGTCGAGCTTTGCAGGTTCATCCCCAGCTTCGCCGCCCATACAGCTGTGGCGTTAGAGCCTGCGCCCCACCAGATACGTTCACGCAGTCCGTCGGAAAAAGGCTCAGGACGCAGCAGGCCCGGCGGGTTCGGGAACATCGGCTGCGGATTCGGTTTTGCAAAACCTTCGCCACGCAGCACATCCAGTAGCACTTCGGTGTGGCGGCGAGCCATATCAGACTCGTTCTCTCCCTCCGACGGGGCATAGCCGAAGTAACGCCAGCCATCAATAACCTGCTCCGGGGAGCCACGGCTGATGCCCAGTTGTAAACGCCCGCCGGAGATCAAATCGGCCGCCCCCGCATCTTCTGCCATATAGAGCGGGTTCTCGTAACGCATGTCGATGACGCCAGTACCAATCTCGATTTTACGGGTTTTTGCCCCAATCGCCGCCAGCAGCGGGAACGGCGAGCTTAACTGACGCGCAAAATGGTGCACCCTGAAATAAGCGCCATCGGCCCCCAGTTCTTCGGCGGCAACCGCCAGATCGATGGATTGCAGCAACGCGTCAGCGGCCGAACGGGTTCCCGACTGCGGCGACGGCGTCCAGTGACCAAATGACAAAAATCCAATCTTTTTCATGACGTGGGTCCTTATTCTCAGGGAAATGTCGGCAGCACATAACGCCACTGCCTTTGATGCTCACTACTCTACGCATTACCTGATGAGAATAAATATCGTTTGTTTAACATAATGCATCAAATTAATTGACCGACATGCGGGTAAACGCGTTATCTCACATTCAACAATGCCGCTTCCATCAGTTGCCCCAGCTTCTCCCGCGCGCCGGTATCTGCTGCATTTTCCTGCCCGTGCACCAGCATAATCCCCAGATTACCCGGTGACGGTAAAATGCCTCCGGCAACGCGCAGGTTGACTGGCATCCCGACACGCGTTCGCAGCGTGATACCCAGCCCCGCCTGTACCGCCGCCCAGATGCCGCTCAGGCTATGGCTGACAAACACCACACGCCAGGCAATCCCCGCCCGATCCAGGCAGGCGGTGGCACGCGAGCGCATCAGGCACGGGTTTTCAAACATCACCAGCGGCAACGGCTCACCCTGTGCCAGTAAGGTGCTGATCTCCAGCTCCGGATGCTGTATCCACTCAAGCTGACACTGCCCGAGAAGTTTGCCCTCGCGCGGGGGATTTTCCGACTGCCACAGGAGTGCCATATCCAGCGCGTTGTCACTGAGCGCCGAGAGCAGCGCCTGGTTGCGGTCAACCCGGGCGATGATGCGCAGCCCTGGATGGTGGCGCCTGAACTCGCCCAGAATGCCAGGCATCAGCGATTCGCCAAAATCTTCCTGCATACCAATACGGATCTCCCCCTGGAGCAGTTCGCCTTTCAACGCACGCTGCGCCTCGTCATTGAGCGCCAGCAGGCGGCGGGCATAGCCCATCAGGATCTCGCCGTTGCGGGTTAACGCAAGATGGCGACCCTGCTTCACCACCAGTTCGGCATCGCACTGGTGTTCCAGCTTTTTAAGCTGTGCGCTTACCGCCGAGGTCGATCGGCACAAGCGGCTTGCCGCCAGCGCAAAGCTGCCGCATTCAATACCGGTCACAAAACTGCGCAGCGCGTCGAGGTCAAGCGTCAGGGGAAGTTTTTCCATAATCGTCCTGAAATACGGGATGGTTAGTCGCATATAATTTGATTTTCAGGATGAAACTATGGCGCCAGAATCGCTGTACTGTCAATACGGAGAGAAAATCATGGCGAAGTCTCTTGATCGTGAAACTCTGGCCCGCGTCGCGCCGAAGCTGGCCGAACTGAGTCAGGACGTGCTGTTCAATGATATCTGGAAACGAGAGGCGCTTTCCCCGCGCGAGCGCAGCCTGCTCACACTGGGTGCGCTGACGGCGCTGGGACGTGTGCAGCAGCTTCCCTGGCATATCGGTTTCGCGCAGCAAAATGGTCTGAACCGCGAAGAAATAGCCGAAGCCTTCACCCATCTGGCATTTTACGCGGGCTGGCCTGCGGCAGTTTCTGCCCTCGGTTGTCTGGAAGAGGAGTAAGCGTATGCCCTTCACTCGCATTACTCTGCGTCAGGGATATAGCGACGCGCAAATAACACAGATTTCCGACATCCTGCAGCGCACGCTGGAAGACGAATTTACCGTCCCAGCCGGCGATCGCTTTCAGGTTTTTGAAACGCTGCCCGCCCGCCAGCGCGTGTTTGACCAGCACTATAAAAGCGGCGGGCGCAGCGATAATTTCATTCAGTTTCATATCCTGGCGGGAAAACCCCGAACGCGTGAACAGAAGCAAAATCTCTGCCGCGTACTATGCCAACGGCTACAGAGCGCGCTGGATATTCACCCGAATGATGTGATGGTGATGATCCAGTTCAATACCGTGGACGAATGGAGTTTCAGCCAGGGCCGATTGCAGTCGGAGGAGGCGTGATGATTGTGATGCAATACCGCTTTACCCTGCCCGCCGACTACGACATGGCGGTGATTGAGGCACGCATCCGGGAAAACGGCGCGAAGCTCGATGGTTTTCCTGGTCTGCTGTTCAAGGCGTACCTGGTCTCCCGGCGCGAGGACGCGCATTGCGCTGAGAACCGCTACGCCCCCCTGTATGTCTGGAAAGATGCCGGTGCGATGGCGCGATTTTTACAGAGCCCCGGCTTTAAAAAGCTGACTGAGGATTTTGGCTGGCCGCAGGTTGATACCTGGCTGGCGCTGCGTTTGCCCGGTATTGATAAGGTGCGCAATAGTGCCTGGCTGTCGATGAAAAAGCAGCAAATTGCCGCACACAGTGACCTTTCGGTCCTGCCACCCGAGGGGCAACTTTGCGCCTGGGATGTCAGCCGCTGGCAGTGGTTGCAGGTAGTTGTTGGCGATGCGCCGCAGGCGAGTCACGAGAATTACCGGATTGGCTATGTTGCAAGTGGAGGATAGTCCGGAGGTGGCTTGAGTGTGGCCTGCCCCTCTCCCCAAAGGGGACAGGGAAAAACGGATAGCCCGGATAAGGCGTTTACATCGCCATCCGGGAAGGGCGTGAATCGCAGATATCCCGGATGGCGCTTTGCTAATCCGGGTTACGTGTGGGCGAGAGTGAATGGAAACCTGCGTCATAAAAAACCCCGCCGGAGCGGGGTTTTGATTTACAGCCAACAGGTTACGCTTTGGCGCGGCTGGCAATGATGTCGTCTGCCACATTGCGCGGGGCTTCCGCGTAATGGTGGAACTCCATGCTGTAGGTCGCACGGCCCTGCGACATGGAACGCAGCGTGGTGGAGTAACCAAACATCTCCGCCAGCGGTACGTCGGCACGGATAATCTGGCTGCCGAAACGCTCTTCCATGCCCTGCACCATTCCGCGACGGGAAGAGAGATCGCCCATGATATTCCCGGCGTACTCTTCCGGCGTTTCCACTTCCACATGCATAATCGGCTCAAGGATCGCCGGGTCCGCTTTGCGCGCGCCATCTTTAAAACCGAAGATCGCCGCCATGCGGAAGGCCATTTCCGAAGAGTCGACGTCGTGATACGAACCAAACGTCAGGGTCGCTTTCACGTCCACCACCGGATAACCCGCCAGCACGCCGTTGTTCATGGCTTCGCGCAGCCCTTTTTCCACAGACGGAATGTACTCGCGCGGTACCACGCCGCCTTTGGTGGCATCTTCAAACACGAAGCCACTGCCCGGCTCCAGCGGTTCAAGGCTCAGCACAACATGGCCGTACTGCCCTTTACCACCGGACTGGCGTACAAATTTCCCTTCGATCTCTTTCACCGCTTTACGCAGGGTCTCGCGATAGGTGACCTGCGGACGCCCGATATTCGCTTCCACGCCAAACTCACGTTTCATACGGTCAACGATAATTTCCAGGTGTAACTCACCCATCCCGGAAATGATCGTCTGGCCGGACTCCTCGTCAGTGTGCAGGCGGAACGACGGATCCTCAGACGCCAGGCGCTGCAAGGCGATACCCATTTTCTCCTGGTCCGCTTTGGTTTTCGGCTCAATCGCGAGCGAAATTACCGGCTCCGGGAATTCCATACGTTCAAGGGTTATCACCGTATCCGGGTCACTCAGCGTGTCACCGGTGGTCACATCCTTGAGCCCAACACAGGCGGCAATATCACCCGCCCGCAGCTCGTCAACTTCATGGCGATCGTTGGCATGCATCTGCACGATACGACCAATACGCTCTTTTTTGCCTTTCACCGGGTTCCACACCGCGTCGCCTTTTTTCAGCACGCCGGAATAGACACGGATAAAGGTCAGTTGACCCACGTACGGGTCGGTCATCAGTTTGAACGCCAGGGCCGAGAACGGCTCGTCATCGCTCGGATGACGTTCCGCAGGCTGGCCTTTTTCGTCCACCCCCTGAATCGCCGGAATATCCAGCGGCGACGGCATCAATTCAATCACCGCGTCGAGCATGCGCTGCACCCCTTTATTTTTAAAGGCGCTACCGCACAGCATCGGCTGGATTTCCCCGGCCACGGTGCGTTTACGCAGCCCGGCGATGATTTCAGCTTCGTCCAGATCGCCCGTTTCCAGGTATTTGTCCATCAGTTCATCGCTGGCTTCGGCTGCTGCAGAGACCATTTTTTCACGCCACTCCTGAGCGGTGGACAGCAGTTCATCCGGCACAGGGGCATAGCTGAATGTCATACCCTGTGTGGCGTCGTCCCAGACAATGGCGCGCATTTTGATGAGATCCACCACGCCGGTGAAATGCTCTTCTGCGCCGATAGGGATAACAATCGGCACCGGGTTCGCTTTCAGGCGGTCAATCATCATCTGCACCACGCGGAAGAAATCCGCGCCGGGGCGGTCCATTTTGTTGACGAACGCCAGGCGCGGCACATGGTATTTGTTGGCCTGCCGCCAGACGGTTTCCGACTGCGGTTGTACGCCGCCAACGGAGTCATAAACCATCACTGCGCCATCCAGTACGCGCATGGAGCGTTCCACTTCAATGGTGAAATCCACGTGCCCTGGGGTGTCGATGATATTGATGCGATGCGGCTCATAACCTCTGTCCATACCTGGCCAGAAGCAGCTTACCGCCGCGGACGTAATGGTAATCCCGCGCTCTTGCTCCTGTTCCATCCAGTCGGTTGTTGCCGCGCCATCGTGTACTTCACCCAGTTTGTGGCTCATCCCGGTGTAAAACAGGATGCGTTCTGTGGTTGTCGTTTTACCGGCATCGATGTGCGCGGAGATACCGATGTTGCGATAACGTTCGAGGGGGATGGGTCGGGGCATGATGCGTCCTTAGTCAGTTTGACAATAAATGGCCGATATGGCCGTTTTGGTTTCGCAGACTATGATAGTCCAATTGTACGAGTATTCTAGTACTATTTTAAAATTTTGCGCTATCATTGAGATTGTTGGACCTGATGCATGGCGCATAGCCGTACCTGTACGCATCGGGTATATTACCGGCCAGCCGCCGATACGGGCTGCTGCTCATGATGAGCAGAGCAACCGCCGACTCAGGAAAACTATGATTGCGAACCACCCCAATACCGAACAAATATTGCTGGAAAACGTCCTTTTTGCCCTTGGTAACCCTCTTCGGCTGTCGATGATCAGGCGACTCGCCGATGGCAGTGAGTTAAGTTGCAATGCGTTGCGCCCGGAGGATGTGGCGAAATCCACCATGACCCATCACTGGCGCGTGCTGCGCGACAGCGGCGTGGTCTGGCAGCGTCCACAGGGGCGGGAAAATATGATTTCGTTACGCAGGGAAGATTTGGACGCCCGTTTTCCCGGGCTGCTGGATACGTTGTTGCAGGTGATGCAGGCGGGAAGGTAAATCCCTCTCCCCAAAGGGAGAGGCGCGAACACATCATGTCACCCCGGTAAGCATCGCGCCACCGGGGATATCTTACTTGCTTTCGGGCAATACAATATTGCTGTTAGCCAGCGTTCCCATCTTGTTGTGCATGGCACAGGCGGCATCCACAAGCTGCATGGCTAATGCCGCGCCACTGCCCTCGCCCAGGCGCATCCCCATATTGAGATACGGCTCCAGACCGAGGTTTTGCAGGGCGATACGCGCCCCTTTCTCCGCCGAAAGATGTGACGGGATCAGGTAATCCTTCACTTTCGGCTCGATACGGCACGCCGCCAGCGCAGAAGCATAGGATAAGAACCCGTCGAGAACCACTGGCAGGCCGCATGACGCGGCACCGATCATCACGCCCGTCATCCCCAGCAGGTCAAACCCCCCCACCTTCGCCAGCACATCCAGCCCATTGTTTACATCAGGCTGGTTAACCTGAATGGCACGACGCACCACCTGCGCTTTATGCGCAAGCTTCGACTCCGGCAAATTTGCGCCAATGCCCACAACCGACTCCGGCGCTTCCCCGGTCAGTACGCTGACAATGGCTGCCGCCGGCGTGGTGTTTGCCATACCTAATTCACCCACGCCAAAAAGCTGGACGCCATCGGCAGCCTGTTCGCGGGTATAGCGGATGGTTTCCAGCAGCAACTCCTGCGCCTGCGTGGCGCTCATTGCCGGCCCCGTGGCAATGTTGTTACTGCCACGCGCAACTTTCATATTGATAAGGCCGGGGATCGGATCGCTGTCGATACCGACATCCAGCACATGCACTTTCGCCCCGGCCTGCGCTGCCAGCACGCAAACGCCCGTGGTGCCGTGCGTCATATTCGCCGCCTGGATCGCCGTTACCACTTGCGGCGAAATCGCCACCCCTTCGTGCCAGACGCCATGATCGGCGCACATCACGATGATGGCTTTCTTCCCTGACTGCGGTTTACCACCTAACCCCGGCATCCCGGCGAGTTGTACCGCCAGCGACTCAAGCCGCCCAAGACTTCCGGGCGGCTTGAGTAAACCATCAATATGCTGTTGCGCCTGCGCCATCGCACCCTGATCGAGCGCGGGAATTGCTGCCAGTAACGAAGTCAGTGTTTGCATAGGAATTCTCAGTAGTGGTAAGAGCCGCTCAGAGCAGCGCTATAAGGAAAACCAGTTCACCCAGTTCAATGGCGGCACCCAGCGTGTCGCCCGTTTGCCCGCCCAGCGTGCGTTTAAGCAGCAGGCCGAGCAGAAAAATCGCCAGTGCGGTTATCAGCACAGCGGTCAGACCGCGCATACCTTCCAGCCCCACCGCCACCAGCAGCGCAAACGCCAGCGTGATAACGGTCTGCGTGAAAGTCACCTTGCCGATAAACAAATTGCCCAGCCCCTCTTCACGGGCGTAGCGATGGCCATACATCATCACCACCGCGCAGCCTCGCCCGGCGGCACAGGCCGCGGATAACGCAGTCGCAATAGCAAGCCCACGCAGGGACAGTTCGCTGATAACAAGGATTTTCGCCACCAGCACAAACACCAGCGCCAGCCCTCCGTGAGTGCCCAGGCGGCTGTCGCGCATGATCTCCAGCATCCGCTCACGCGTGCGGGCAGAAAAGACGCCATCGCAGGTATCCGCTAATCCGTCGAGATGAAACCCGCCGGTCAGCAACGCCAGAGCCAGTACTGCAAAGAGTGCCGCCAGCGGCGCACCACACCAGGGCTGGAGCAACATAAACAGGCCACCACTGATGCCGCCAAGTACTACGCCGACAAACGGAAAGGTGACGATGCCGCGTACATAATCCTGTACCTCCAGCCCCTGAACCAGGCGGGACGGCACCGGCAAACGGCTGATAAACGACAGCGTGGCAAAGAACAACCTGATCATTTGATTTTGACTCCGATCCCCGACACCACCAGCCAGACGTTATCCGCCGCCTGCGCCAGACGTTGATTCACTCGCCCGGCGATATCGCGAAAATGCCGCGCCAGGCGGTTCTCAGGCACAATGCCCATCCCCACTTCGTTGGTCACCAGCACTACCGGAGCCGGGCAACGGGCGCAGGCAGCAATAAGCCGCTCGATCTCTTCCTGCACCTGCGCTTCCAGCCGCGCATAATCCCAGCCATCCGGATCGCTGTCGCCACCCTGCGCGAACAGCAGGTTGGTGACCATCGTGGTAATGCACTCCAGTAAAATGGCCTCATCCGGAGGGTTATCGGCGGTAATGATATCGGCCAGATCGTGCCAGCGCTCTTCGGTGCGCCAGTGTGCCGGGCGACTATCCCGATGGTGCTGAATGCGGGCCGCCATCTCCTCATCAAAAATTTGCGAAGTGGCGATATAGAGAACCCCCTTCGCGTTTACAACCAGCGATTCAGCGTGACGACTTTTGCCGCTGCGCGCCCCACCTGTAACCAGCGTTAACATGCGCGTTCCTGATGTTGATGCATAATCTGATAGATCCTCTCGATGTCGATGTGCCTGCGCATGGCGTCAGCCAGCAGGTCAAACTGCTGCGCTTTGTAGTGGGCATAATCCACCGTGCTGTCCAGCGGCGGCAAACCTTTGCGCACACGCAGCGTGTTAATCAACGTGCGGGTAAAATCGTTGCTGTCAAAAAGCCCGTGCAGATAGGTGCCAGACACCAGCCCGTCTTCACTCACCGCACCATCGGCGATGCGTTGCCCTTCTTTTTCCAGCCACAACATCGGGCGGCACCCTTCCGACAGGCTGGTTTCGCCCATATGGATTTCATAGCCGTGCAGAGGAATATGTCCACAGCCCGCCAGTAGTCCGGGTAGTTCGCCCTGGACGGAGGCCGCTACCAGCGTGGTGGTTTTGTTTTGCGCAAAATGGGTGACGGTATTGAGCAACCCCAGACCCGGCAGCGTACCCAGCTCTGACTCCACCTCATCGATAATGGTTTCCCCCAGCATCTGGTAGCCGCCGCAGACCCCCAGTACCGGCCCCCCCTGGCGATGATGCTGTAAAACCGCCTGCGCCAGCCCGCTCTCCTGCAGCCAGGCGAGATCCCCCAGCGTATTTTTACTGCCGGGGAGGATGACCAGGTCGGTATTGTGCAATTCTGACGGTGAGCGAACATAGTGTACGCGCACGTCCGGTTGCGCAGCGAGAGCGTTAAAATCGGTGAAATTAGCGATGTGCGGCAACTGCACGACGGCAATATCAATGGCCCGCTCGCCGCTGCGAAGATATTTACCACGCTGCAGCGCCACGCCGTCTTCGTCTTCTAAATCGACCTCCAGCCACGGCATCACGCCAAGCACCGGCACCCCGGTCAGCGCTTCTATCTGTTTGATACCAGGCGTCAGCAGAGCCACGTCGCCGCGGAATTTATTAATGATGATCCCTTTCACGCGCCAGCGTTCATGCTCCTGCAACAGCGCCAGGGTGCCATAAATCGCGGCGAAAACACCCCCCCTGTCGATATCGGCCACCAGCACCACCGGGCAACCGGCCATCTCCGCCATCCCCATATTGACGATATCGCGATCGCGCAGATTAATCTCGGCCGGGCTGCCCGCGCCTTCCAGCACAATGGCGTCGTATTCACAACTCAGGCTCTGGTAGACGCTAATAATCTGCTCGCGCAGACGCGGTTTGTAGTCGTGATAGCTGACGGCGTCCATATCGCTCGCCACTTTGCCCATCAACACCACCTGCGCTTTACGGTCGCTGGTGGGTTTGAGCAGAACCGGGTTCATCCGCACATCCGGAACGATGCCCGCCGCTTCCGCCTGAAAAATTTGCGCACGCCCCATCTCTTGTCCGTCCGGGGTGATACCCGAGTTGAGCGCCATATTCTGCGATTTAAAAGGGGCGGTCTTTAATCCATCCTGATACAGAATGCGGCACAGCCCCGCCACCAGTACGCTTTTACCCACGTCTGATGCCGTACCCTGCAGCATAATCGCCAGCGTCATGACGCCTCCTTAATGAGCGTTCCCCGCATACGGGTATAAAATTCAGCTTCACTTTTGCACAGCGGCATACCCAGTTCGGTATGCAGTTTTACCAGCCAGGGTTGTGTTAATCCGGCCTGTTCAATTTGCGCTTTGCGGGCAAACACATCGCCAGGCGTACCGTATGCCAACATTTCGCCGTGGCGCAGAACATACACCGCATCGCAAATCTCATAAATCAAATCAATATCATGGCTGGAAATCACCACATGATTTCCCTGCGCCACAATCCGTTGAATAATCGCAATCATCTGCATGCGCCCGGAGGGGTCCAGCCCGGCGGTAGGTTCATCCAGCAGCAGATATTTCGCCTGCAGGACCAGCGCCCCGGCAATGGCGACGCGTTTTTTCTGCCCGTGGCTCAGGCACTGAATCGGCTGATGGCGAAAAGATTGCGCATCCACCAGAGTCAGCGCATCGTCGGTACGCCGGACAATTTCATCTTCCGCCACGCCAATATTGCGCAGGGCAAAGGCGATATCGCTGTCGATATCGGTGTAGAAAATCTGCTGGTCGGGATCCTGAAACACGGTCGCGACCTGCTGGCGCAACGCAAGCAGCCCGCGCTTGCTGTAATCAAGTGGTTTTCCCTGCCACAACACCGCCCCTTGCTGTGGGCGTAAAATACCGCTCAGATTCATAAACAGCGTCGATTTGCCGCAGCCGTTCGCCCCCACCAGCCCGGTAACCGGCTGGCGCGAAAAATCGAGCGTTAACCCTTTCAGAATGGGCTCTTCCTGATAACTGAACCACAACCCGTCGGTCGCCAGCATGCCATTCCTTACAGGTGAAAATCACCCTGATAGAGTTTGATATCCAGCGTGGTTGCCATCTCTTTGTAGCGCAGCAACACGCGGGTAAATAACAGCCCAACCAGCATCGCCAGCGAGCGGTAGCCCAGCGGTAAGGTTCGGTAGCCAAAGCGCAGGGTTTGCGCCCGGTGAATGGCCGCCGCTTCTTCCAGCAGGATAAAAATAAACCGCCAGGTCAGCAGAATTTGCTCAGTCAGCAGACGCGGCACTCGCCCCTTTCTGAGTAACACAATGAGCTGCGGAAACGGCAGGTTCAGCACCAGCCAGAAGGTGGCCGCCAGCGCCGCCAGGCTGCGCCAGAGGGTCGCATTGGCCATCGCCAGCCCTTCCGGCAACACACCCAGCCAGTAGCTTCCCAGTGGAATGCCCGCCAACAAGTGCTGCGGCTGCCGGGTGATGCTAAACAGTATTGTCACTACCCCCACCAGCAGAAAACCGGTGGGGATCGCCATCCAGCGTAACCAGCGCCAGAACGAAATACGCAGCAGCCAGCAGGTAAAGGCTGCCAGCATCACCAGCAACGCGCCCTGCCCGACAGGGGGGAGCGAAAACGCCAGGATCATCATCGCCAGCCAGAGAAAGAATTTGCGTTCCGGGGCAACAGAGAACCAGCGGCTCTGGTAGCTCAGCCGATCAAGCCCGTTCGTTAGCACGCTGTCTGCCTTTCATGTAACCCAGAATGTAAAAAATAACCGCCGCACCCAGCGATCCTTGCAGGGTAAAAAGCAGGCTTTCAATTTCACCGCTGGCCGGTTCATACAGCGGCTGAAACCAGGGTTTATAGTGCGGCGCGACAACCTGAATCTGGCTTTCCGCCTCGCCGTCAGAGCCGCCGTACTCACCACCGTGATTAATAAAGAACGGCAGAATCACCAGTGCGATAACCATCGAGAGTAAAATCAGTGTCTTTTTCATCTTAATGTCCTTGCGCGGTGATCAACTGACGTTTGGTGAGCTGGTCATAGATCATCACCGTGAGCAGCCCCTCAGCAATCGCAATGGGGATCTGCGTCAGGCAGAAGATACCCATAAATTTGACGATGGAACCGGTCGCCCCTGACTGCGGGTCCGGGAACGCTACGCCAAGCTGTACAGAGGTGACAAAATAGGTCACCACATCGGCGAGCATGGCGCATAAGAAAACCCCGACATCACGGCGAATACCTGCGCGGCAGGCCATCTGCCAGACCAGATAACCGACGACAGGCCCAATCACCGCCATCGACATGCCGTTTGCCCCAAGCGTTGTCAGGCCGCCGTGCGCCAGCAGTAGCGCCTGAAACAGCAGTACAATCGCGCCGAGGACAGCTACCACACCCGGTCCAAAAAGGATAACCGCCAGACCCACACCAGTCGGGTGCGAACAACTGCCCGTCACGGACGGAATTTTCAGCGCCGACAGCACAAAGATGAACGCACCGCAAAGCGCCAGCAGTACCTTCTGGTTACTCTCTTCCGCCACAATGTGGCGCAGGCGTACCAGCCCGTACCACAAGCAAGGAAGAAATAACATCCACCAGGCCAGTGCCCACATCGGCGGTAAAAAACCTTCCATGATGTGCATGGCAAATGCCTGCTCCGGTACGACAAGCAGCAACAGGCCTGCTGCCAGCCCGCTTAACGACAGGCGTTTAAGCTGTTGTTCCCGTTTCATAGCCTCTCCCACTGTTTATTCACCAGAATCGTCGAAAAATACGGCAGTGGCTGTTCGTCGCTTACCTCAGCGAGTTGCCGCCAGCACTGTTCTCCCGGCAGGGTCGCTTCGGCCATCATCACTGCGCGGTCAAGCAATCCGGCATCGGCCAGCAACGCTTTGACGCGTGCGAAGCGGCCATAGACTTTCATCAGCACCAGGCTGTCGTGGTTCGCCAGCGCCTGTTTAATCTCATCCTCCGGCGCGGTACAGGAGACCACCGCCAGCGATTGTTGCTCCATAGCAAGCGGCGCTTGCGTACGCGCGGCAATAGCGGCAAAAGAGGTCACCCCAGGCACGATTTCCAGCCAGTCAGGGCGCCCCAGACGCTGTAATAAGAAGACCCAGGTGCTGAACAGCATGGCATCCCCCAGGGTAATAAAACCCACCTGCTTTCCGGCACGGGTTTCTGCGCTAAGCGCGGCGGCCACTTCATCCCAGACGGCCTCTTTTTCCGCACTGTCGGCACTCATCGGAAAGTGGGTACAGCGGATTTCCGTCTGCTCGCCCAGATATTCCCGCACGATTGAGAGCGCAAGGCTGTCGCCCCCTTTTCTCCCTGCCGGGGCATAAAGCACATCAAGCTTGCCGAGAACGCGCGCGGCGCGCACAGTGAGAAGGTCGCTGGCACCGGGGCCAATCCCTAATGCGTACAGTCTGCCGCTCATGCCGCTGCCTCCAGTGACTCGCTCAGTGCCTTATGCAGATGCGCGACAAACATCGCGCGGATCTCCGGGTTTTCACCCAGTCCCTGCAGCCACGGCGTTGCCGCAATCCCGACACGTTCAAACTGCGTTTTCCATGAATCTTCGTCATCGGACGCCATATCGTTAATGGCGTGATCGCCTGCCACCAGCATCAGTGGCATCAGGTGCACCGCACTGATACCTTCGCGGCGCAGACAGTCTATCAGCACGTCAACTTCCGGGTAGCTTTCCACTGCGCCGACACGCGCCGGGAAACGGTGCGACGCCATCATGTGGTCGAGGCAGGCGTAAGCGGCGAAGGCGTGATGGCTCGCCCCGTGGCCCATAAACACCACTTTTTCACCGTCTGCCAGCGTCGGCATCTGGCGAGCCAGCGCCTGCATCAGAAGCATGTAGTCGTCGTGGCTACTGAGCAGCGGTGCACCGATCACCATCCGTTTGAACAGATGCCGCAGGGTTTGTACCTCGTGGACAATTTTTTCGTATTCGTCACCGTTAATGATATGCAACGACTGGATCGCCACATCCTGATAGCCCAGGTCGGCCAGTTTTTGCAGGGCCTGCAAGGGGGTGTCGATGTGCAGATTGTCGCGGCGTTTGAGCTTGCGAATGATCATTGTGGAGGTAAAGGCCCGAAACAGCGTGCGATCGGGGCAGCTGGCGGCAAGTTCCCGTTCACAGGCCACAATATTTTTTTCACAAGTGTCGTGATAGCTGGTGCCGAAACTCACCACCAGAAGCGCTTTCTTCATGTTCTTTTCCTCACTGTGTGGCAAGCCAGCGCAGCAGTCGCTGCGAAAACGCATCCAGGCTTTCCAGTAGCTCCTCACCCGAAACCGCTGGCTGCGGGCGCGTAATAACAATGCAGGGGATCCCCGCGTCCAGACATGGCTGAACTTTTTCCTGATACCCGCCTTCCGCACCGGAGGCTTTGGTAATCATCACATCCGCGCGGCACTGACGGTAAAAGGCGGCATTGAACTCTGCGCTAAACGGCCCGCACATGGCGTAGATCTCGCCAACGCCAAAACCGTTTTCAACGCACTGCGTCATTACATCAGCAACGGGCAGCACCCGCGCCAGCAAGGTCTTCCCGGCAAGCCCCGCGCGCCATCGCGCCAGGTCTTTGCTGCCGGTCGTCAACAACACGCGCTGTCCAAGTCCGTGTGCGACTTTGCAGGCTTCGTCAATCGAGGCGACCTTGTACAAAAGTGGATGTTCCAGCTCCGGTAGTTGTTCCGGGCGCTGATAACGGCTTAGCAGCACGTTTGCCCGCCGACAGGCCGCGGCGATGTTCTGACTGACCACCTCGGCATAGGGGTGTGACGCATCCACCACCCAGCGGGTCTGGTTATCGTTAAGCCAGCGCAGCATGGCGTCAGGCTCCATCCGACCGCAGCGCACCTCGCCGCGAATATCTCCCGCCAGATGCTGTCCGGTGGGGGTTGCCACCGACAGGGTGTAACACACCCCGGCTGCGTCGAGTCGCTGGCAAATGGCCCGCGCATCGCTGGTGCCGCCAATGACCAGTACGTCGCCTGGCCTCACAACTCGTAGCCTCGCGGTGTGATCATCAAGCCGTCCGCTACGTAGGTTGCTTTGTTGCCGACAATGACCAGGCTTGTCATGTCGACCGGTTCAAAATCCATCTCGCCGAGAGTGGTTATCCACTTCTCTTCTTTTTTACGTCCGGCGGATTTCACAATCCCCACCGGGGTTTGCGGGCTTTTGCTGGCCGCCAGCAGTTCGAATGCGCGCGCAAGATGCCCTTCGCGGCCTCGGCTACGCGGGTTGTAGAAGCAGATAACAAAGTCAGCTTCCCCGGCGGCGACAATACGTTTTTCAATGACCGGCCACGGGGTCAGTAAGTCGCTCAGGCTGATATGACAGAAGTCATGCATCAGCGGTGCGCCGAGCAGCGCCGCCGCCGCAATACTGGCGGTCATACCGGGGATCAGACGCACTTCCACGTCCAGTTTCTGCTTACTGACCAGTTCAAGAACCAGCCCCGCCATACCGTAAATGCCAGCATCGCCGCTGCTGATAAGCGCCACGTTATGCCCGGCCTGCGCCAGTTCAATCGCCGCCTGGCAGCGCTCAATCTCTTTGCACATGCCGGTTTTGATCACCTGCTTATCGCCCGTGAACGCTTTCACCAGATGGGTATAGGTTTTGTACCCCACCACGATTTCCGCAGCCTGCAAGGCTTCTGTCGCCTCCATGGTCATCATTGCCTGTGAGCCAGGGCCAATCCCGATAACAGTTAACATCAGTGTGAAACTCCCAAAGTAATAGTGACGCCCTGCTCACGCAGAGTCTCGCCAATCAGTTGCCCACGACTCATCAGCCAGGCTGCGGGGCCGGATACGCTTCCCACGCCGGTGGTCTGACGCACAAAGTCAGAGGCAGGGAAACGATGCTCATGCTGACGCAGGGCATCAGCGGTAAAGATTTCAAACGGCACATGCAGGCTTTCTGCCAGTTGCGTGAGCGCTTTTTCATGCTCTTTCAGGGTGATGCTGCCTATGGCGCGCAGTGCCAGGGGGTCGAAAGCGTATGCCTGCAACTGTTGCTTAAGCAGCCCTGACACCACTGCAAAAGGGGTATCGCGACGACAGCCAATGCCCGCCACTACACGACGGGGAACCAGCTTGTAGACCGGCACCGCCAGTTCGGGCAGTTCAGACTGCACGGTCACGCAAATCAGCGCCGTCAACGCAGGCATATCGTCGAGAGAGGCCACCGGAATAAACCCACGCGTGTCGCAGCGTTCAACGTCATTGCGCAATGCGTCTTCACACCACAGGCCGATGCGTTCGCCGCTGACCAGCCAGTGGTTGATTGTCTTTACCGCTCCGCGCAGATCCTCCATGCGCGCATCCAGCTGGCAGGCCAGCGTATCGAGCGCCGCCAGTTCGTTGACATCCGTTGCTGTGGTGATCACCGGGTCCGCACCAAGTATGCCGGCCAGATAACGAGCCAGCGCATTTGCCCCACCGAAATGGCCGGAAAGCAGGCTGATGACGTGCTGTCCACGTTCATCGATAACGATCACCGCCGGGTCGCTGAATTTGTCATTTACCAGCGGGGCCAGTACCCGTACGGCAATCCCCGTCGCGCCGATAAACACCAACGCCGAGTGCTGTGTGAAAGCATCGCGCAGTGACCGGGCAAAACCGCCGTCGAAAGGCACAAACCCCTCTTCCAGCAATTTCTCGCTGGTATAGCACGTCATGGGCAGTGCTCCTTTCAACCGGTTCGCCAGAGCAACACCGCCGGGCGTCAGACAGAACAGAGCGATAGATTCAGGCTTTACGGTATTCATGGCTAAAATCCGCGGCATAAAGACGGGAGTAGTGGTACTCCTCGCCAAGGAACGATCCAACGAGGATCAGTGCGGTTTTACGAATACCGGCATTGCGAACTTTGTCAGCAATGTCCTCAAGGGTTCCGCGCACCGTCTGGCTTTCCGGCCAGGTGGCTTTATAAATCACCGCCACGGGCGTGGCTGCCGGATAACCGCCTTCGATCAGGCGCTCCGCCACCCGATTAATGCGCTGTACTGAGAGATAAATCGCCATTGAGGTCTGGTGGCTGGCAAAGGATTCCAGCTGTTCCAGCGGCGGAACCGGGGTACGACCTTCCAGGCGGGTAATAATCAGGCTCTGCGACACTTCCGGCACGGTATATTCCACGCCCAGTTCCGCTGCCGCCCCGAGAAAGGCACTCACGCCGGGAACGACCTTCCATTGAATACCGCGTTCAGTCAGCACTTCCCCTTGTTCACGCACTGAGCCATAAAGGGAGACATCACCGGTTTGCAGACGCACCACTACTTTTCCTGCTTTTACACCGGCCTCCATCAGGTCGATAATCTGTTCAAGGTGCAGTTCGGCGCTGTCGTGACACTCTGCGCCCGGTGAGCAGTATTCGAGCAGATCGGTATTAATAAGTGAGCCCGCGTAAATAACGACCTGTGCCTGCTGCAACAGGCGGTATCCTTTCAGGGTGATCAGCTCGCGGTCACCGGGGCCAGCACCGACAAACCAGACGGTTTGCGCATCAAATTGTTCAGCCATGAGACTCTTCCTTCTCGCAGGAAATCACAAAAACAGGGTTATTCGGTTTGAAGTAGTGGCCGCTGCCCAGCGCATGAAGAAGCGAAACCTGAATTTGCTGGCAGTCCAGCATGGCGACCTGGCAAGTAGCGAGGTGGCTCAGCGCACTGCTGAGGTTCTCCTGCAGGATAAAGGTCATCACCAGGCGTCCACCGGGGATCAGTTGGGCCAAAGACCAGTCAATAAGTTGGGTAAGATTGCCACCGCTGCCGCCCATAAAAACCGCGTCGGCGGGCTGGCCTATAAATAACGGCGCCACGCCCGGGACAATGGTGATATTGCGACAGCCAAAGTGCTGGCAGTTCTCTTCCAGCAGCCCCAGCGCCGCCGGATTACGCTCAATGGCTGTCACCTGCAATTGCGGGTGGCAGACGGCAGCCTCAATGGAGACGCTGCCCGTGCCTGCGCCAATATCAATAAGATGACGCGCGCCGGATAAGTTCAGGCGTGAGAGCGCCAGCGCACGGACCACTTCTTTGGTCATCGGCACATTTTCACCGCGTAAAAACAGTTCATCTTTCATTGAGGATCACCACAACATTCATCTCATACTGCGCATGGACGTCACGGGCGAGCAGCCAGTGAATATGTTCGTTTTCCATCGCCAGATTTTCGCCAATCACCAGCCAGCGCTCACCCGCACCGCGTGCCACCAGGGCAGCGGCAATTTCCCGCGGCCCACAGCGGACATCGGTCACCATTGCGGTTTTAGGGGAACGGGCCAGCGCGTCAAAATCTACGTCGCGCCCGTGGGAGCTGGTAAGCCAGATATCATTCATATCGATACCGGTCTGCGCGCACAGATACTGCACAGCGCTGATGCCCGGAATAATGCGCACCTCTTCAATGCCGAACTCGGCCACCAGCCGTTTGCCAATGCCGTAAAACAGCGGGTCACCGGAGGCAAGCACCACCACGCGCTGATGCATCCGCAGCGCAATCCAGCGGATTAATCCGGGGATGTCAGCATCCAGCACGCGACGTTCGCCGGCAAAATCAGGAAACTGTTCGAGATGGCGTTTGCCACCAATCAGGACATCCGCCTGCGCGACGGTATCCAGCGCCATTGGCGTCATTAAGGCCAGTGAGGCAGGCCCCATTCCTGCGACGGTTAGCATTGCAAATCCTCCACAATGTTCCGGAACGGGCGGTTCGCGCCGAGGATTTGGTTATCAAACGAAAACATGATGGCGTCGCACTGAGGGGGATTTTTGGTAAAGCGCAGGTTCTGCATGACACGTTGACAGATACGCTGCGCCAGATGGTTGTAGAGATGATCGAATCCCGCCGCATCGATGTGCTCCATCGCCGCTTCGGTGGTGTCACATTCGCTCACTTTGAGCAGTAAGTCATGCGGGGCGCCGAGCAGCGCCAGATGTGCCACCAGTGTTTCCATGCGTGCATCGGCAATATGGCTATGGGTGTGGAAGATCCCGGCGGCAATTTTTACCAGCTTACCTGGATGACCAATCAGCACAATTTGCCGATAACCCAGGCGAACGGCCTCTTCAATCATATAGCCCACGAAATTGCTCATGGTGACCACGATATCGCCCGAAAGCCCCATCTGTTCGCGGACAAAGCGCTCCCCGTGGTTGCCAGGCACCAGCACCACTCGTTCCAGCCCGGCTTCGTGTTTGATTTCCAGTTCCAGGGAAAGTGAGCGTTTCCAGCTCTCTTCAGACATTGGTGTGACAATACCAGTGGTACCGATAATCGAAATCCCGCCCAGAATGCCCAGCCTGCTGTTGTAAGTTTTTTGCGCCCGTTCTTCCCCTTCCGGTGCGAAGATTTCCACTTCGGCGCCGCGCGAAGGGCCGATCACTTCGCGTACGGCAGCTTCTATAGTCTGCCGCGGCGTACGGTTAATGGCAGCGCTGCCGACCGGCAGGCCAATGCCTTTGCGCGTCACCGTGCCCACACCTTCACCACCAGACAGCACAATCTCTCCGCCTTCATTCAGCGTAACGCGAGCAAAAATCAACATGCCGTGCGTGGCATCGACATCATCGCCACCGTCTTTGCGGATAGCGGCTATACCCTGCTGACCTTCAATATGCGGAGATTCAACGTTAAGGCGCAGCGTGACGCCGGAGGGTGTGACAATCGACACCTGATGAATGATGTGCTGGCGCAGGACCATCAGCGCCGCAACCTTCGCCGCCGCTGTCGCGCAGGATCCGGTGGTATAGCCTTTGCGTAGCGCTTTGCCGTTGTGCCACACCGGAGCGTCGAACGTCTCTTCGCTCATTACGCCTCCCGCATAAAATACAAAAAGGCGTTAATGATAGCCGCCGCTACATTGCTGCCACCTTTGCGTCCCAGTGCGGCAATCCCCGGTAGCCCACTTTCTACCAGCGCATCTTTCGATTCCGTCGCGCCGACAAAGCCGACCGGGACGCCAACTACGCCGCGCACGCGGGGGTTTTGTTCCAGTAAGCGGAAGAGCGCGGTGGGGGCATTACCAAAAACGAAGATTTTGTCGCCCTCTTCGCTGAGCGCCAGATCCACTGCCGCCATTGAGCGAGTGATCCCCGCCTCTTTCGCTTTACGCACCACGCGAGGGTCACTGATATAGCACTTCACCTCACCGCCAAATTTTGCCAGCAGAGTTTTGTTGATTCCGGAAAGGGCCATCGTTGTGTCAGTGTAAAGCGTACAGCCGCTGTGTATTGCCTGGCCGAGGCTTTCCAGCGCGTGCGGAGAAAACCACAGGATATCCAGCCAGTCGAAATCGGCGGTCGTGTGAATCACTCGTTTGATGATGGCTTCGTGCAGAGGGCTGGCAAAACGGTAGTCAGGCCGGGTTTCGCGAATGATGTCGCCAATAATGACAAAACTTTTGTCTTCAATGGCCTGAGGTTGCTGTAAATAATCCATAGTTTTCATCAGATTGCTGCTCCTGCCAGCGTAACATGCGTAAGCGCAAATACGGCCAGCGCAAGGGTGGAGGCTACCCACATAAGGCGGATGGTTTGCGAAATATCGTCAACAGTGATGGCGCGGGTCTCATCGCCAATCCAGGGCTTTTCGACGCGCTGGCCAAAGTAGTCATTTGGCCCGCCAAGCTGCACACCAAGCGCCCCTGCAACGGTGCCCTCCGGCCAGGCGCAGTTGGGACTGCTGTGATTACGTCGATCACGCCAGCCGATGCGAAATGCGCGTGCCGGGTTCAGCCGGCAAAGCCTGGCGGCAACGCTTAACAACAGCCAGCTAAGGCGTGCCGGGATAAAATTGGCCACGTCATCAATACGCGCGCTCACCATGCCAATGGCACGATATTTTTCGTGTTTGTAGCCCACCATCGAATCGAGGGTATTCACAGCCTTGTAGGCCATCGCCAATGGCGCGCCGCCCAGCAATAAAAAGAACAACGGAGCAATAACGCCATCCACGGTGTTTTCTGCCACGGTTTCCACGACCGCGCGGGTGATCTGCGGCGGCTGTAGTTGCGAGGTGTCGCGCCCGACAATCCAGGAGAGTTTTTCCCGGCTTTGAGCAAGCGTGCCGTGGCGTAAGGCCTGCTCGACTTCCCGTGCCGCATCAGCCAGACAACGCGCCGCCAGCAAGGTGTAAATCATCCACACCTCCACACACCAGCCGAGCCACGGATGGATTGCTTGCGCGAGAGTCAGCACACCGTATGCCGCGCCCCAGGTGGCCCCCACGACTACCACCCACATCACTCCACCACCGATACGCAAAGCACTATCCGAATGACAGACCCGGCGTACGACTCGCTGGGTCTGCGTGATCAGCGCGCCAATCCAGCGGACCGGATGCGGCCAGTGCGGAGGGTCACCCAGCCAGCGGTCAAGAAGCCAGGCGGCACACCAGGCAAGGATCGTCATAGCGCGCTCCTTGCGGCGGCTATCCAGCGGCTCAGCATGGTCGGACGTTGGGCAAAATGGATATGCAAATAGCTGGCGTAGGTGTTGCCCACCTGCCAGCCTCCCTGCCACTGGGATAAGATCTTGCCATCCCGGATTTTCCGGCACTGCATGACCGCATCCTGCTCAGGGTTGAAATCAGAGTAGTGGAATTCATGTCCACGCAACGTCTCGCCTTCATCGGCAAGTAGCGTGGGGTGGCTGGCAGTCGCTTCGCAGTAACCAAAGCGGGTCAGGCCTTTTCCCATCTCGCTGTGGCCGGGTATCACCCCCACCATTGAATGAATATCGCCCGCGTCATCGCGCAGCGTAGAGCCGAGATACATCAGACCACCGCACTCGGCATAAATCGCCACACCGCGCCGGTGCGCCGAACGGATAGCTTCGAGCATGGATGTATTCGCAGAAAGGGCGCGGGCGTGGAGTTCCGGGTAACCGCCACCAAGCCAGAGCATCTGACATTCGGGCAATTCAGCGTCATGCAGTGGGCTAAAACGCACAATCTTCACACCCGCACTGCATAGCAACTCTATGTTATCGGGATAATAAAAGTTGAATGCCTCATCATCAGCCAGTGCGAGCGTTAGCCCCTCCCCTTCGCCACATAAAGGTAAGGCGGGCCATTGCCCCTGCGGTAAAGACGGGAGTGTGCTCAGGGAAAGCAACGTATCGATATTCAGTGTTTGCGCGATACACCCGGCAAAATCACGCCAGGGTCGGGAATCGATGACAGATTCACGTGCAGTGACCAGCCCCAGATGACGTTCCGGTAGCGTCACCCCGGACGTGACAGGCACATAGCCCAGCGCAGGAATGCCGCAATAGTGTTCGATAGCATGCCTGAGCAACTGGTAATGGCTGTCGCTGTTGACGCGGTTAACAATAACACCCGCGATATTGAGTGCCGGGTCGAAATGTTGAAAACCCATTACCGTAGCGGCGATAGAGGTCGACACCGCTTTTCCATCGACCAGCAAAATGACCGGTACGCCAAGCTGTTTTGCCAGTGCGGCGCTGCTGCAATAATTGGGGTCAGTGCCATAACCATCGTACAGGCCCATAACACCTTCAATCACGGCGATATCCGCGTCGCCCATTTGTTGATTAAACAAGGCATTCAGCGTCTGGGCGGGGAGCATAAAGCTGTCAAGGTTGCGGGACTCAACGCCCGTTACGGCGGTATGCCAGGCGGTATCGAGATAGTCCGGGCCGACTTTAAATGGCTGTACCCGCATACCGCGCTGCTGTAAAACGCTCAGCAAGCCAAGAGTAACGGTGGTTTTACCACAGCCACTTCCGGTACCGGCAAGGATAAAGGCGCGACGCCCGTCATACATACCTTAAGACCCCGTTAAGGGTGGAAAGGCTGTGTCAGGCTGTGCGTAATTCCAGTCAATGACTGTACGCGTCTGAGCAACTGACTTCCCACCGAAGTTGTTGAGAGTAACCATCAGGTCGGTCTTCTGGCTTAGCGTCGTCCTCGCCCGTCCTTCCCAATCTTGCGATCAGTGGTGATTACGGGGTCGTCAGCATCACAGCAGCGGGGGCTGCGGGGGATTCTCACCCCCTTCCCAGCCGCGATAATTTGCGGCAAACCTGTTGGCTTCATTGTTCGTTTCACTGATACAGCATATTGCTGAAAAGTGATTTTGCTCCTGACTGCAATCTATCGCATCAGGGAAATAAAAACTGGTTCAGTTTATCCCTGCAGGGGCAATAATTTGTTGCGCTATAACAATTTATTGTCCAGCCTTTACTTGAATCTCTTATTTCGACGGCCTTCCAGGCAATTCTATTGATTTGGCAAATAACAAAATATTGTTATCGGAAATTTAATCGCCGTCATAGTTTGCATTATTCTGCAGGCGAAAAACTTGCGGCGTCACCTGGTATGTCTGGCGAAATACTTTGCAAAAATAGCTCGTTTGAGAAAAACCTAAATTGCGGGCAATGCTGGCGATACTCCAGTCACTGTGGCAAAGCATTTCACGAGCACTGGCCATACGCTGGCGATTCACCCAGGCATTAAAGCCAATTCCCTGATATTTTTTGAACAGTTTACTGAAATAGTACGGGCTGAGATAAACATGCGCCGCAACATCTTCCAGGCGCAACTCATCCGAGAGATGGGCGTCAATATAGCGCAACGCCTTTTTCATCTTGCTGTCATGCGGCCCCTGATTTCGACTCGTTCGCCCCGTCTCCTGCGCCTGTTGCTGATCTTTGATGACAACAAAGTTGAGCTGTTTTTTAAGACAATTTTCGACAATCAGCTTAAGCAGATCTGCCGATGCGATAACCCGGGAGTAATCCATCTCTGGTACATTCAGAAACTCATCCATTAATTTCTGATCCGCCTGCCAGCGATCATCAATATTAAGAATATTAATGAGTTCAACATTATCGCCTTCCCGCAAACGCACCTGCCCACACAGTACAAACCCGACCAGGTGCCCGGCAATGACCAGAGGAATAGAAAAGTCGGTAAGTCCGGCGTGACAACGGTAGATACAGGGTTGGTTGGATTTAGAGGCTTCGAAGCCGCCACAACGATCGCTCATACGACACCGTGCGCTGTGCTGCGGGTTCTGACGCATCAACTGGCAAAACGGGGTGAAGTTGAAAAGCTCGGAAATTTCTTCGCCGTGGATATTAACGACAACAACGGCCAGACCGGTGGCTTGTGCAAAATCCTGGGCGATTTTATTAATGAGTTCGGAGTTTAGTGCACTCGCAGAAATCATGATAAAACCTCTCAGTTAATTTTAATTTATTGTTATAAACAAACCTATTTTGTTTACACATCATTCATATTAAATAACTACAAATAACATTGAATGACCATAAGTTGAATTCAAGATAACAAAAGTCTCCCTTCCCAGGGAGACGATTAAGTGCGTTCGTGAAAGCAGATCACGAAATAATTTCACACTGGCATTTATTGCATCAGGCTATTCTGAATATGCTTCAGTTTTCACTTTCCTCAAGTTTGCACGCATTGCAGGGCAGATTTTTACCAATAAGATAACGATAGCAGGCAGCCCCCGCGCATCCCCCGATAACAGTGGCGAACATCGGCACCAGGAAATAAGGGATTTCGCGCCCGCCCGTAAAGGCGATTTTGCCCCAGCCCGCCAGGAACAAGAAAATTTTCGGACCGAAGTCGCGGGCCGGATTCATGGCGAAGCCGGTTAGCGGTCCTAAAGAAGCACCGATGACCGCGACCAGGATACCAATCAACAGCGGAGCCAGTGGGCCACGCGGTACGCCGTTACCATCATCCGTTAACGCCATGATCATGCACATAAAGATGGAAGTAATCACGATTTCCACCAGAGCAGCCTGCCAGATACTTAATGCCGGAGCCGCATAGGTAGTAAACAGGCCCGCCAGTTGCAAACTCTCTGCGCTTCCCCGCACCAGATTATGCGCGGTTTCATATTCGACAAACACATTATGGTAGAGCAGATAGACCATTGCCGCGCCACCGCACGCACCGGCTATTTGCGCAATAATGTAGGGCACGACTTTACGCACGGGAAAACAGGCGAAAAGCCATAACGCAATGGTAACCACAGGGTTAAGATGCGCTCCAGACACTCCTGCGGTGAGATAGACCGCCAGGGAAATGCCCAGCCCCCAGATGATGCAAATTTCCCACCATCCAAGCGTCACACCGGCAACTTTCATGGCGCACAGGCATCCGATCCCAAAAAACATAAACAGGCCTGTGCCTAAAAACTCGGCAATACATTGCGCCTTAAGTGAATCATTCATATGTCATCTTCCTGGTTGGGTCACATTCACACCAGCACGCCTGAAGCTGGCAGCAGAGTACAACGCCGGTCACTATAGAAATACGATGCTGAAAAGTGTTGGCAACCTCAGAGTAAAAATGCCAAAAAAATCGCTTCTTAATAACAATATTTTGTCATTCAGGTTAATTGAATATTGGGCTGCACCCTATTTCATTGGCTATTATCCGCCTCATTGAAATAACAAATTATTGTTATTTTTCCTGTGTCGTTTTACAGCATTGCTCACAGAATTATTTCGCACGCGCAAATATCACAACATATTTATAAAGTCACTATCAAAAATGTAAATATGAAATTTGAATAGCAATATTTTGCTATAACAAGAACATTAAAATAATTATATAAATCAAATAGATAATCACAAGTCTGACAATTATTTATTTTAATTAAACCAGGAAGTTTCGAATGTAATTTCAGGACAGCCATTCTTTTTCCTCGCTTATTTGTATAGTCCAAAAATCGGGACAACCTTATCGAGGTCTTTATGCAACAAGAAGCATTAGGAATGGTGGAAACCAAAGGCTTAACGGCCGCAATTGAAGCCGCAGATGCGATGGTGAAATCCGCCAATGTCATGTTAGTGGGCTACGAGAAAATAGGTTCTGGCCTGGTGACAGTCATTGTTCGCGGCGATGTTGGCGCCGTGAAAGCAGCAACGGATGCAGGTGCTGCCGCAGCCGCTCAGGTGGGTGAAGTGAAAGCCGTACACGTCATTCCGCGTCCGCACACTGATGTTGAAAAAATCTTACCTAAGGGAATTAGCCAATGAGTAGCAATGACCTGGTGGAACAGATCATGGCTCAGGTGATCGCCAAAGTGTCATCACCGACACCCGCGATCTCCCCCACTGTAATCCATCCCAAACGAGAGACGGCTATGGCAGAAAAAAGCTGCAGTTTAACGGAATTTGTTGGTACGGCGATCGGCGACACCGTCGGTCTGGTGATTGCAAACGTCGATAGCGCGTTGCTTGATGCGATGAAGCTGGAAAAACGCTACCGCTCAATCGGCATTCTCGGCGCGCGTACTGGCGCAGGCCCGCACATCATGGCGGCAGATGAAGCCGTCAAGGCAACCAACACCGAAGTGATCAGCATTGAATTACCGCGTGATACCAAAGGCGGAGCGGGCCATGGCTCACTGATCCTCTTCGGTGGCAATGATGTCTCCGACGTCAAACGTGCCGTCGAGGTTGCGCTAAAAGAACTCGATCGTACCTTCGGAGATGTTTATGCCAACGAAGCAGGTCACATTGAAATGCAATACACCGCTCGCGCCAGCTACGCGCTGGAGAAAGCCTTTGGTGCACCGGTTGGCCGTGCCTGTGGCGTGATCGTTGGCGCACCGGCCTCCGTCGGGCTGTTAATGGCCGATACAGCGCTGAAATCCGCCAATGTGGAAGTGGTGGCCTATAGCTCACCGGCAAAAGGCACCAGCTACAGCAACGAAGCCATTTTGATCATTTCCGGCGATTCCGGCGCCGTGCGTCAGGCCGTCATTTCGGCCCGTGAGATCGGTAAAACCGTGCTGGGCACAATGGGTTCTGAGCCGAAAAACGACCGCCCGTCTTATATCTGATAACAGAGAGGCTGTTTCATGAGATCGAAACGATTTGAAGCGCTGGCGAAACGCCCTGTTAACCAGGACGGCTTTGTGAAGGAGTGGATTGAAGAAGGCTTTATCGCAATGGAAAGCCCGAACGATCCTAAACCCTCCATTCGTATGGTCGACGGCGTGGTTACTGAACTGGACGGTAAACCTGCCAGTAAATTTGACCTGATAGACCACTTTATTGCCCGCTACGGTATCAACCTGGATCGCGCGGAAGAAGTTATGGCAATGGACTCTGTCAAACTCGCCAATATGCTTTGCGATCCTAACGTTAAGCGCAGCGACATTGTGCCGCTCACCACTGCAATGACCCCGGCAAAAATCGTCGAAGTGGTGTCACATATGAATGTGGTGGAAATGATGATGTCGATGCAGAAAATGCGCGCACGTCGCACCCCATCACAGCAGGCACACGTCACTAACGTCAAAGACAACCCGGTACAAATTGCCGCCGATGCTGCAGAAGGCGCGTTCCGCGGATTTGACGAACAGGAAACCACCGTCGCAGTCGCCCGTTATGCCCCTTTCAATGCCATCGCACTGTTGGTCGGTTCACAGGTTGGTCGTCCTGGCGTATTAACACAATGTTCGCTGGAAGAAGCAACCGAACTGAAACTGGGTATGCTCGGCCACACCTGCTATGCGGAAACCATCTCTGTTTATGGTACTGAGCCTGTGTTTACCGATGGCGACGATACGCCATGGTCAAAAGGCTTCCTGGCCTCATCCTATGCATCGCGCGGCCTGAAAATGCGCTTTACCTCCGGTTCAGGGTCAGAAGTTCAGATGGGTTATGCCGAAGGCAAATCCATGCTTTACCTGGAAGCACGCTGCATTTACATCACCAAAGCCGCCGGTGTTCAGGGTCTGCAAAACGGATCGGTAAGCTGTGTGGGGGTACCTTCTGCCGTGCCGTCAGGTATTCGCGCTATCCTTGCCGAAAACCTGATTTGTGCCGCTCTGGATCTGGAGTGCGCGTCCAGTAATGACCAGACGTTTACCCATTCGGATATGCGTCGTACCGCCCGTTTGCTGATGCAATTTTTGCCGGGCACCGATTTTATCTCCTCCGGTTATTCCGCTGTGCCGAACTACGACAATATGTTCGCCGGTTCCAACGAAGATGCGGAAGACTTTGACGATTACAACGTTATCCAGCGCGACCTCAAAGTTGATGGCGGTTTACGCCCGGTGCGTGAAGAAGATGTTATCGCCATTCGCAACAAAGCGGCCCGCGCTTTGCAGGCCGTCTTCGCCGGTATGGGATTACCGCCTATCACTGACGAAGAAGTGGAAGCGGCAACATACGCCCACGGCTCAAAAGATATGCCAGAGCGCAATATCGTCGAAGACATCAAATTCGCTCAGGAAATCATCAACAAGAACCGTAACGGTCTCGAAGTGGTAAAAGCCCTCGCCCAGGGCGGCTTTAAAGATGTCGCACAAGACATGCTGAATATTCAAAAAGCCAAACTGACGGGTGACTACCTGCATACCTCCGCCATCATCGTCGGCGACGGGCTGGTGCTCTCTGCGGTAAACGATGTGAACGACTATGCCGGTCCGGCAACAGGTTATCGCCTGCAAGGTGAACGCTGGGAAGAGATCAAAAACATCCCGGGCGCACTCGATCCGAACGAATTGGGCTAAGGGGTGAATGATGGAAATCAACGAAAAATTGCTGCGCCAGATCATCGAAGATGTACTGGCAGAGATGCAAACCAGCGATAAAAAAGTCTCGTTTAGCGCCCAACCTGGTAGTGCGGTAAAACCCGCAGCAACGGCAGAAGGCGGCTTTCTGACGGAAATTGGCGAAGCGAAACCCGGCACTCAACAAGATGAAGTGATCATCGCCGTTGGCCCAGCTTTCGGTCTTTCGCAAACCGTGAATATCGTCGGTTTGCCGCACAAGAGCATCCTGCGTGAAGTCATTGCCGGTATTGAAGAAGAAGGCGTGAAAGCGCGTGTGATTCGCTGCTTCAAATCGTCTGACGTGGCGTTCGTCGCCGTGGAAGGCAACCGCCTTAGCGGCTCGGGTATCTCCGTGGGTATTCAGTCAAAAGGCACAACGGTCATTCATCAGAAGGGATTGCCGCCGCTTTCTAACCTGGAACTTTTCCCGCAGGCACCACTGCTGACGCTGGAAACCTACCGTCAGATTGGCAAAAACGCAGCGCAATACGCGAAACGCGAATCGCCGCAACCCGTACCGACTCTGAACGATCAGATGGCACGGCCGAAATATCAGGCCAAGTCCGCCATTCTGCATATCAAAGAGACCAAGTACGTCGTGACCGGGAAAAACCCGCAAGAGCTGCGCGTTGCGCTTTAAAAGGACAACACCATGAATTCTGACGCAATTGAATCAATGGTTCGTGATGTGCTGAGCCGTATGAATAGCCTGCAGGGAGCAACCCCGGTAATGGCATCAACCGCGCCATCAGGCAGCACCACGCATCAGGCCAAAGTTAGCGATTACCCGCTGGCGAACAAACATCCGGAGTGGGTGAAAACATCCACCAATAAAACCCTCGATGAGCTAACGCTGGAGAGCGTGCTGAACGGGAAAATTACCGCACAGGATATGCGAATCACCCCGGAAACCCTGCGTATCCAGGCATCTATCGCCAAAGATGCAGGACGTGACCGACTGGCTATGAACTTCGAGCGGGCGGCGGAACTGACCGCCGTACCAGATGATCGCATCCTTGAGATTTACAACGCACTGCGTCCCTACCGTTCAACGAAGCAAGAGTTGCTGGATATCGCAGAGGACCTGGAAAGCCACTATAAGGCAAAAATTTGCGCAGCGTTTGTACGTGAAGCGGCAGCGCTTTACGTCGAACGGAAGAAACTCAAAGGCGACGATTAAACACAGGGATGACTTATGCGTTATATAGCTGGCATTGATATTGGTAACTCGTCAACCGAGGTGGCACTGGCCACCATGGATGAAACTGGCGCACTGAACATTGTGAGCAGTTCGCTTGCGGAAACGACGGGTATTAAAGGCACGCTGCGCAATGTATTCGGCATTCAGGAAGCGCTGAACAAAGTTGTCGCCAGTGTGGGTATCTCTGTCAGCGATATCTCGCTTATACGCATTAACGAAGCGACACCGGTAATCGGTGATGTGGCGATGGAAACCATCACGGAAACCATCATCACTGAATCAACAATGATAGGCCATAACCCCAAAACACCCGGCGGCATCGGGCTGGGGGTAGGTATCACTATCACGCCGGAAGAGCTTCTGACCCGTCCAGCGGATCAACCTTATATTCTGGTTGTTTCCGCTGCATTCGATTTTTCCGATGTTGCGCGCATGGTTAATGCCTCAACGCAAGTCGGCTATCACATTAACGGCATCATATTGCAGCGCGACGATGGCGTACTGGTCAATAACCGTCTTGAGCGCCCTGTCCCCATTGTTGACGAAGTGCTTTATATCGAGCGCATTCCGATGGGGATGCTCGCCGCCGTCGAAGTGGCGATGCCTGGAAAAGTTATCGAAAGTCTCTCTAACCCTTACGGCATCGCGACTGTCTTTTCCCTGAGCGCCGATGAGACACGCAACATCGTGCCCGTTGCCAGGGCGCTGATTGGCAACCGTTCCGCTGTCGTCGTGAAAACCCCTTCTGGTGATGTAAAAGCCCGCTCGATCCCCGCAGGGAACATTGAGCTTATAACCCAGGGCAGAACGCTGAAGGTCGACGTTGCCAACGGGGCCGATGCCATCATGAAAGCAGTGAATGAGTGCCCCAGGCTGGATAACGTCACCGGCGAGGCTGGTACCAATATTGGCGGCATGCTGGAACATGTTCGCCAGACCATGGCAGAACTCACTAACAAACCCAGCAGCGATGTGTTTATCCAGGATCTACTCGCTGTCGATACCGCCGTACCGGTCAACGTAACAGGGGGGCTGGCGGGTGAATTTTCACTCGAACAAGCCGTTGGCATCGCCTCTATGGTCAAATCAGACCGCCTGCAAATGGCCATGATCGCCCGCGAAATCGAGCAAAAGCTACACGTTGATGTGCAGGTGGGTGGTGCAGAAGCAGAAGCCGCCATCTTTGGTGCCCTCACCACGCCGGGCACATCGAGGCCGCTGGCCATTCTTGATCTTGGAGCCGGCTCGACTGACGCCTCTATTATTACGCCGCAGGGGCAAATTACCGCCACCCATCTGGCCGGAGCCGGAGACATGGTGACGATGATCATCGCTCGCGAACTGGGGCTGGAGGATCGCTACCTTGCGGAGGAAATCAAAAAGTACCCGCTGGCGAAAGTCGAAAGCCTTTTTCACCTGCGTCATGAAGACGGCAGCGTGCAATTTTTCCCTGCCCCTCTTCCACCCGCGGTATTTGCCCGCGTATGCGTCGTGAAACCCGATGAACTGGTACCGCTGCCTGGAGACCTGGTGCTGGAAAAAGTGCGCCTTATTCGCCGCAGCGCCAAAGAGCGCGTCTTTGTCACCAATGCCCTGCGCGCACTACGCCAGGTAAGTCCAACCGGAAACATTCGCGATATTCCATTCGTAGTGTTGGTTGGCGGCTCCTCGCTCGATTTCGAAATACCGCAGCTCGTCACTGATGCCCTTGCCCATTACCGACTGGTGGCCGGACGGGGAAATATCCGGGGCGTCGAAGGCCCACGAAACGCAGTGGCAACGGGACTGATCCTCTCCTGGCAAAAGGAACATGCCAATGGTCGTTAACCAGGACAGCCCGGTCATCGTTATCACGGCGCTCGCAGAATGCCAGCCGCAGTGGCAGGAAGTGCTGTGGGGAATTGAAGAAGAAGGCATTCCCTGGCGCTGGCAACAGGCAGCCGGGCTTGATGTCGTCGCCCATGCCTGGCAGGCGGCGAACCAATCGGCGCTACTGGTTGGTATCGCCTGCGATAGCCAGCAACTGGTTATCCATTACCGAAATTTACCCGCATTAGCGCCGCTTTTTACGCTGATGCTTCATGAAGACCTCCAGTCCCGGCGCAAGGCAGGTAATAACGCCGCCAGACTGGTGAAGGGGATACCGTTCCGGTAACCACTTTTATCCATAAACAGGAGAAACGCAGTATGAACAACGCATTGGGACTGGTTGAAACAAAAGGTCTGGTGGGTGCAATCGAAGCCGCCGATGCCATGGTGAAATCCGCCAACGTGCAACTGGTAGGTTACGAAAAAATTGGTTCGGGTCTGGTCACAGTCATGGTGCGCGGTGACGTGGGTGCAGTGAAAGCCGCCGTTGACGCAGGCGCTGCGGCAGCCAGCGCGGTGGGTGAAGTGAAATCTTGTCACGTAATCCCGCGTCCGCACAGCGACGTCGAAGCCATTTTACCGAAATCAGCCTGACTGGCAGATAAAGGAGCACAGCGTGAAGCAATCACTCGGATTACTTGAAGTTAGCGGTCTGGCGCTGGCTATCAGTTGCGCGGATGTTATGGCGAAAGCCGCTTCCATCACGCTGCTGGGTATGGAAAAGACCAATGGCTCTGGCTGGACGGTAATCAAAGTCGCCGGCGATGTGGCCTCTGTTCAATCGGCCATCATCACTGGCGCCAACTTTGCGCAAACACGTAACGGGTTGGTGGCACAAAAAGTCATTGCGCGGCCAGCGGAGGGAATTCTGGCCTCTGCGCCAAAGCTTGCAGTCATCCCTAAAGCACCTCCTGTGTTAACAACAACAGCGGAAACCCCGTCTCAGAGCATTGAGAACGCGCTGGCACTACATGAAGAAACGTTCGCCGCTTCCGAACCGGCGACGATTCACCGGGTGACCTGCAACCTCTGCCTTGACCCGGCGTGCCCACGTCAGAAGGGAGAGCCGCGCTCGCTGTGTATTCATAGCGGTAAGCGAGGGGAATAAACATGGATAAACAGTTAGTCGAAAATGTGGTCACCCGGGTTCTGGATGAGATGCGTACGCGTCCCATCCCTCTGGGTATATCGAACCGACATATCCATCTTTCACCTGAGGATTTCGAGCGGTTATTTCCAGGTCAGAGGGTGACGGTTAAAAAAGCGTTGCTGCAACCCGGTTATTTTGCGGCAGAGCAGACCGTCACGCTGGCAGGACCAAAAGGGCAACTAAAAAATGTGCGCCTGCTTGGCCCGCTACGCGGCGCCAGCCAGGTCGAGATTTCTCGTACGGACGCCCGTACGTTGGGTATCGCCGCCCCGCTGCGGATGTCCGGCAATCTGGCGGATACACCAGGCATCAGGCTGGTGAGTCCGTATGCGGAAATCGACTTACCCAACGGCGTCATCGTCGCACAACGGCACATTCATATGTCGCCGCTGGACGCCCTGGTTCTGCGCGTTTCCCATGGCGATAACGTCTGCGTTGCAATTGAAGGCACCGGGCGCCGGGTGATTTTTGATGATGTCGCCATCCGCGTGGCGCCGGGTTTGCTTCTCGAAATGCATATCGATACCGATGAAGCGAATGCCTGTGGCGCAGATGAACCTGGCGCTCGCGCTCGTCTGGTACCACGCGCATGAACAGCGAACAGTTAGCGCAAATTGTCGAGCAGATCGTTACCCGCCTGCAGGCCAGGCAGGGCAACACCCTCACGCTCAGCCAGGAAGAGCTGCGTCATGCCTCTGTGATGAAGTTTTTTCTGAACCATGACGCGCTCTGCGTACAACAAACCGATCTGTGTTTTCTGGGGGCGCTGGCAGACGGCGACCAGGACAACACTGCCGTTGCACACCTGTTTGAAGCTCTGGCGTTGGGCTTGTCCGTGAGCATTACATTAAACAGCAGGCTGCTGCCCTGCCTGCCCCTGAAAACGCTGGCAAAACTGCCTGTGACGTTTATGGATGAGCAAGGAAGCATGGTGGTAATCCATCAGGCAAAAGTATTGAGTTACCGCGATGTCGCGGGCCTCAACGCATGCTGGCTTGCTATCTCACGTAAAACGGTCATCACGGCGCTGGCCCGCGACGCGGTAATTTCGCAATACATACGACTCGTGAAGCAGGAGTAAAGCATGCATCTCGCAAGGGTAACTGGCTCGGTGGTCTCGACACAAAAATCGGCTTCTCTGGTGGGCAAAAAACTGCTGCTGGTCCGGCGGGTTTCGGCAGACGGCGAACTTCCTGTCAACCCATTACAAGGTGATGAAGTGGCCGTCGATTCCGTTGGTGCAGGTGTCGGCGAACTGGTTCTGCTCAGCAGTGGGTCCAGTGCGAGGCATGTTTTTTCCGGACCGAACGAAGCCATTGATTTGGCAGTAGTGGGCATTGTCGACACCCTGTCGCGCTAAGGAGGAATGATGGCCATTTATACCCGCACTGGCGACGCTGGCACTACGGCCCTGTTTAGCGGCCAGCGCGTCAGCAAAACACATCCACGCGTCGAGGCATACGGCACGCTGGATGAACTCAACTCCCAGTTGAGCCTCTGTGCGTGCGCCGTGCAAGTCCCTGCCAGCAAGCCATTTCTGGAAGCGGTGCAACAGCAGATTTTCTGGTTTAGCGCCGAACTGGCGAGCGAAAGCGAAACACCCTCGCCAAAACAGCGCTATGTCAGCGCCGAAGATATTGCCGCTCTGGAGCAGGCAATAGATAAGGCGATGTCTCAGGTCGACAACGTGCACAGTTTTGTGCTGCCAGGACGCTGCGAAGCAGCTGCCCGCTTGCATGTTGCCCGGACACTGGCCCGCAAAGCCGAACGTCGACTGGTGGAGTTGAGTGAACAAGTAAACGTCCGTCAGGTGCTGATGCGCTATATCAACCGCCTTTCCGACTGCTTATATGCACTGGCGCGCCTGGAAGATCACCAGGCGCACCAGGAAAAAGTGATTCACGAAGTCGCGATGCGCTATCGCGCTGCGGCGCAAGTCATACCGACGAAAGCCACCGCAATGTCACTTTCATTTCATGATCTTCATCAGCTTGCAAAAGCGGCAATGAAGCGTGCTGGCGACCTTAACGTGCCGGTGGTGATAAGCGTCGTGGACGCCCACGGCATCGGCATGCTGACCTGGCGTATGCCCGACGCGCTGCTGGTCAGTAGCGACCTGGCGCCGAAGAAAGCATGGACGGCAGTCGCGATGAAATCAGCCACACATGAACTTTCTGATGGAGTGCAACCCGGACGCGCGCTGTATGGGTTAGATGCGCACATGGAAGGCAAAGTCGTCACGTTTGGCGGCGGTTTCCCCATCTGGCGTGACGGCAACATTATTGGTGGTCTTGGTATCAGCGGTGGTTCCGTTGAACAAGACATGGACATTGCTCAGACCGCACTTGCGGCGATTAACACGGGAAAAAAATAATGAATACGACCGAACTTGAAGCCCTGATTCGCACCATCCTGAGCGAACAACTGACACCTGCACCAGAGAAAAAAGAGATCTGCACAAAAGGAGTGTTCGGCACGCCGAATGAGGCTATCAACGCAGCACACCAGGCCTTCCTGCGCTACCAACAGTGCCCCTTAAAAACCCGTAGCGCCATTATTTCCGGAATTCGCAATGAACTGGCTGCATATCTGGCCGAACTGGCGGAAGAGAGCGCCACAGAAACCGGTATGGGCAACAAAGAAGATAAGTTTCTCAAAAACAAAGCCGCGCTGGAAAATACCCCGGGTATTGAAGATCTCACCACCACTGCGCTGACTGGCGACGGCGGCATGGTGTTATTCGAATATTCCCCGTTTGGCGTTATTGGTTCCGTTGCACCCAGCACGAACCCGACCGAAACCATCATTAACAACAGTATCAGCATGCTGGCAGCAGGAAATACCGTTTATTTCAGTCCGCATCCGGGTGCGAAAAAGGTTTCGCTCAAGCTGATCCGCATGATCGAAGATATCGCTTTCCGCCATACCGGTATTCACAACCTGGTGGTGACCGTAGCCGAGCCCACTTTCGAAGCCACCCAGCAGATGATGGCGCATCCCAAAATCGCCCTGCTGGCAATTACCGGTGGTCCTGGCATTGTTCTGATGGGCCTTAAGAGCGGCAAAAAAGTGATCGGCGCCGGTGCCGGAAACCCACCGTGTATTGTTGACGAAACCGCCGATCTGGTGAAAGCAGCGGAAGACATCATCAATGGCGCATCCTTCGATTACAACCTGCCCTGTATCGCGGAAAAGAGCCTGATTGTTGTTGACTGCGTTGCAGACCGCCTGATGCAACAGATGCAGGCATTTGGTGCGTTGCGCATTACCGGTGCGGATATCGACAAACTTCGTGCCGTCTGTATCCAGGATGGGGTGGCCAACAAAAAACTGGTAGGTAAAAGTCCTTCACACATTCTGCAAGCCGCAGGTCTGAGCGTGCCGCCCAAAGCCCCGCGCCTGTTGATCGCCGAAGTACAAGGCAACGACCCGCTGGTTACCGCGGAGCAATTAATGCCCGTACTGCCTGTCGTTCGGGTTAACGACTTTGATGCCGCCCTCGCTCTTGCCCTCGTGGTTGAGGAAGGTTTGCACCATACGGCGGTGATGCACTCACAAAATGTCTCCCGCTTAAATCTGGCTGCTCGCAGCCTGCAGACCTCTATTTTTGTGAAAAACGGACCGTCTTATGCGGGGATTGGCGTGGGCGGTGAAGGCTTTACCACATTCACAATAGCCACACCTACCGGCGAAGGCACGACATCAGCAAAAACCTTTGCACGTTCCCGTCGTTGCGTACTGACCAACGGTTTCTCCATTCGCTAATTGAGGCCGATATGAAGAGATTTTCGCTACAAACGCGACTCTACAGCGGAGCAGGAAGCCTTGAGGTGCTTAAACGCTTTCGTAACAAGCACATATGGGTTGTCTGCGACGGTTTTCTTGCCAGCTCTCCGCTTATAGAACTGCTGCGCAAGGCAATCCCGGCAGATAACCGCGTCAGCGTCTTTAGCGACATTACACCGGATCCGACCATCGCCACGGTTGTGGAAGGCATTACACAGATGCATTCACTCCAGCCACAGGTGGTTATTGGTTTCGGTGGCGGCTCCGCGCTGGATGCGGCAAAAGCGATCGTCTGGTTCAGCAAACAACAGGGCATCAATATCGAAACCTGTGTCGCTATTCCTACCACCAGCGGCACTGGCTCAGAGGTGACCAGCGCATGCGTGATAAGCGATCCCGATAAAGGCATCAAATATCCCTTGTTCGATGATGCGCTCTATCCCGATATCGCCATTCTCGACCCGACACTTGTCGTCAGCGTTCCCCCCGCTATCACGGCGAATACCGGCATGGATGTGCTGACTCACGCCCTTGAAGCCTATGTATCGCCCAGGTCCAGCGATTTTACCGATGCGATGGCGGAAAAGGCAGCACAGCTTGTGTTTCAGTACCTGCCGACGGCGGTACGTAAAGGAGATTGCCTGGCGACACGTGGCAAAATGCACAATGCAGCCACCCTTGCCGGAATGGCATTCAGTCAGGCAGGGTTAGGCATTAATCACGCTATCGCCCATCAACTTGGGGGGCAATTTCATCTGCCGCATGGGTTGGCTAACGCACTGCTGCTGGGTGCAGTCATCCGCTTTAATGCCAGCGATAGACGTGCAGCGAAGCGCTATTCCCGGCTGGCTAAAGCCTGCCATTTATGCCCGCCAGGCGCGAATGAAGTGGTCGCCATTAATTCACTGATTCGCCAGATCGAGCAGCTTCGTCAGCAGTGTGAGATGCCGACTCTTACAACTGCGCTGAAAGCAGACAAAGGCAAATTCCGTGAGCGGATCCCCGTCATGGTGCAGGCTGCGCTGGCGGATGTCACCCTGAAAACCACACCTCGCCCTGCTGATGGCGATGACATTCGACATCTCCTGGAGGAATTGCTGTGAGCGAAGCGGCCCTTCTCTCGCCCCCGTGGGGCGAACAAACTCCGGTAACGGCTGAGACCATTCGTCAGCGCGTTCGTGAAGCTGGCGTCGTCGGTGCTGGCGGCGCCGGGTTTCCAACCCATGTAAAACTACAGGCACAGGTCGAAATTTTTCTGGTTAATGCCGCCGAATGCGAACCGATGTTGAAAGTAGATCAGCAATTAATGGCGCAACAGGCGGCACGACTGGTGCGTGGCGTGCTTTATGGCATGACAGCAACAGGCGCTACAGAGGGCATTATTGCGCTCAAAGAAAAATATCGCGCCGCCATTGCCGCACTTACCCCACTGCTACCTGCGCAGATTCGTCTGCATATTCTGCCTGACGTCTACCCCGCCGGAGACGAAGTTATCACTATCTGGATGGCGACAGGGCGTCGTGTACCGCCTGCCGCGCTGCCGGTTACCGTTGGGGTGGTCGTCAATAACGTGCAGACCGTCCTCAATATCGCACGTGCCGTGGAACAGCAATATCCCGTGACCCGCAGAACCCTGACGGTAAACGGTGCGGTACGTCATCCCCTGACTGTAACGGTCCCGCTGGGTATGTCGTTACGGGAAGTGCTGGAATTGGCGGGTGGTGCCACATCAGACGACCCCGCTTTTATTAACGGAGGTCCGATGATGGGCGGGCTATTGCCATCGCTGGATTCGCCAGTGACAAAAACCACAGGCGGCCTGCTGGTACTGCCGAAATCGCACTCGCTGATTCAACGCCGTCTGCAAGACGATCGTACCGTGCTGTCTATCGCCCGTACCGTCTGCGAACAGTGCAAGTTATGCACCGATCTCTGTCCAAGACATTTGATAGGCCATGAATTGTCACCTCACCTTCTGGTGCGTGCCGTCAATTATCAAAATGTTGCTACGCCGCAAACGCTGCTAAGTGCCCTGACCTGTTCTGAATGCAATGTCTGCGAAAGCGTTGCCTGCCCGACAGGTATCTCACCGATGAGGATCAACCGTCTGCTTAAAGCTGAATTACGCGCCAGCGGCGCACGCTATAACGGGCCACTGCGCGAGGCTGACGAGATGGCGCGCTATCGCCTGATCCCCGTCAAGCGTCTGGTGACCAAACTTGGCCTGCACGACTGGTATCAGGATGCGCCGCTGGAAGAGCACGTCATTACCCCTTCACAGGTCGTATTGCCGCTGCGCCAGCATATTGGTGCGCCGGCGATTCCTTGTGTAAAAGAGGGTGAAATCGTCAGGCGAGGGCAACGTATTGCCGACGTTCCCGAAGGTGCACTGGGGGTGCCCCTTCATGCCAGTATCGACGGCGTTATTGCATCAGTCACAGATAAAGCCATTACAGTTGTACGAGGATAACCATGTCACAGGCAATTGGAATACTTGAATTAACCAGCATAGCCAAAGGCATGGAATTGGGTGATGCCATGCTCAAAAGCGCGAATGTGACACTTCTGGTCAGTAAAACGCTCTGCCCCGGTAAATTTTTAGTCATAGTGGGAGGCGATGTAGGGGCAGTCCAGCAGGCCATTGCCACAGGCGACAGCCAGGCCGGAGAGATGCTGGTCGACAGTCTGGTCCTTCCCAATATTCATGCCAGCGTCCTGCCTGCCATTAGCGGGCTCAATGCCGTAGATCAACGCCAGGCAGTGGGGATCGTTGAGACCTGGAGCGTGGCTGCCTGCGTCAGTGCGGCAGATCGAGCAGTGAAAGCGTCGAATGTCACCCTGGTACGCGTTCATATGGCGTTCGGCATCGGCGGCAAATGCTATATGGTCGTGACCGGCGATATCTCGGATGTGGAAAATGCCGTCGCCGTTGCCAGTGAAAGCGCAGGCGAAAAAGGACTACTGGTGTACCGCTCGGTGATCCCGCGTCCCCATGAAGCCATGTGGCGCCAGATTGTGGAGGGGTAATGGAGATACAACGCAGCACTGAACGCATGATTCAGGAATATGTGCCTGGTAAGCAAGTCACCCTGGCCCATTTAATTGCCAATCCAGGTAAAGATCTCTACAAAAAGCTGGGGTTAAGCGAGACGGCTTCCGCCATTGGCATTCTGACGATTACCCCCAGCGAGGCCTCAATCATTGCCTGCGATATTGCGACCAAATCCGGGGCGGTAGAGATCGGGTTTATCGATCGTTTTACGGGTGCCGTGGTCCTCACGGGGGATGTCTCTTCTGTGGAGTATGCACTACGCCAGGTGACCCGTTCGCTCGGTGAAATGCTGCAGTTTACGACCTGCCCGGTCACAAGGACCTGACGTGATGAAACGAATGATGTTAATTGGCCCAAGCCAGTGCGGTAAGACATCGCTGACGCAACGCTTGCGCGGGGAGGCAATACGCTATCAAAAGACGCAGGCCATTGTCTGGTCACCTGAGACCATCGATACACCGGGAGAATATCTCGAAAATCGATGCCTCTATAGCGCACTGCTCACCAGTGCCTGTGAAGCCGAGGTGGTGGCGCTGGTACTGAATGCCAACGCCGAATGGTGCCCTTTTTCACCCGGATTCACTTTGCCGATGAATCGCCAGACGATCGGCATCATCACCAAAGCTGACCTCGTAGCAGAACAACAGATTGCGCGAATCGGCGAGTGGTTACGGCAATCCGGTGCAGAACATCTTTTTATCACCAGCGCGCAAACCGGTCAGGGTGTCGCTGAGGTCATCGCTTTTCTTCAACCCCAGGAGCACGCATGTCCCGTACAATAATGGCGATCAACGCCGGTAGTTCATCGCTTAAATTTCAGCTTCTCCTCATGCCCGCTGGCACGCTTCTCGGTCATGGTTTGATCGAGCGTATCGGCTTTTCCGATGCCATTTTTACCCTCAGACAGGGGGAACAAAAATGGCAGGAGACACGCGCCATTGCTGATCACAAAGAGGCGGCGGCATTACTGCTGGAAAAATTGCTTTCACATAATATTATCTCCTCGTTATCGGCAATAGACGGCGTGGGGCATCGCGTCGCGCACGGCGGGGAAACATTCAAAGACTCCGCATTGATTACCAACGACGCACTGGCAGAAATCGAACGCCTTGCGGAACTGGCGCCGTTACACAATCCGGTTAACGCGGCGGGTATTCGCATTTTTCGCAAGGCGCTACCACATGCCCCGGCGGTTGCCGTATTTGATACTTCATTTCACCAAACGCTGGAACAAAGCGCATTTATCTACCCTCTGCCGTGGCGCTATTACGCGGAACTTGGGATTCGTCGCTATGGGTTCCACGGCACCAGCCATAAATTTGTCAGCCAGCAATTAGCCGACAAACTGGGTGTCCCATTAAGCGCATTACGGATTATCTCCTGCCATTTAGGCAATGGCAGCAGCCTGTGTGCTATCAAAGGTGGGCGCTCCGTTAATACCTCTATGGGATTCACACCGCAGTCAGGAGTAATGATGGGTACCCGTAGCGGGGATATCGACCCCTCTGTTTTGCCCTGGGTGGCATTAAAAGAAGATAAGTCGCCGCAACAGCTTAACGCTCTGCTAAATAACGAATCGGGTTTGCTCGGGGTATCCGGGGTATCGAACGATTATCGCGACGTCGAACACGCATCTGACGCAGGCAATGCGCGCGCAACCCTGGCGCTCGCCCTGTTTGTTGAACGTATCCGCGCCACTATCGGCAGCTATGTAATGCAACTGGGTGGGCTGGATGTTCTGCTATTTACCGGCGGCATTGGCGAAAACTCCGCACGAGCCAGAGAGGCAATCTGTCACAACCTGCATTTTCTGGGGCTGGACGTTGATGCGGAGAAAAACGGCCGCAATGCCACGTTTATCCAGACTGACCATTCTGTCGTGAAAGTCGCCGTGATCAATACCAACGAAGAGTTGATGATTGCCCGTGATGTAATGCGTATCGGGTTGCCGGAATATGCGGAGGCAGAAGCATGACGGGTAAAGTCTGGCTGGTGGGCGCAGGTCCCGGCGACCCGGGTCTGATGACCGTAAAAGGATTAAACTGCCTGCGTGAAGCTCAGGCCGTTGTTTTTGACAGGCTGGTTAATCCACTCCTGTTGCAGGAAGCCCCGGCAGGTTGTGAGTTACATGATGTGGGCAAAGAGGCGAACCGCCACCCTATCCCGCAGCCGCAAATCAATCAAATCCTCATTGATTGCGCGCGCAGAGGACTCAGGGTCGTGCGCTTAAAAGGCGGAGATCCCTTTGTTTTTGGCCGTGGGAGCGAAGAGGTACAGGCGCTACGGGAGTGTGGTATCGAATGCGAAGTTGTACCAGGCATCACCTCTGCCATTGGCGGGCTTGCGGCGGCGGGTATTCCAGTAACGCACCGGGACTTTGCCTCCAGTTTTCATGTCATGACCGGGCATTTACAGGATGATAAAGAACCTCAGGACTGGGGAAAACTTGCGGTTCTGCCGGGGACGCTGGTGATCCTGATGGGAATGTCACACATACAATCAATCTGCGCCGCGCTTATAGGCGCAGGTAAAGCTGCCGATACGCCAGCGGCCGTGGTGATGCATGCCAGCACGCCGAAACAGAAAGTTCTCTGTGCCCCGCTCTCTGCGCTGGCACAAGAGAGCGAGGCCGCCGGGTTTCACGCCCCCGCGCTGATTGTGATTGGCAGCGTGGTGTCATTACGTGAAATTCTGGCGTTCAGCGGATCGGCGTGACACTATCCCGAGGTTACGTATCACAATGTGAGGTTGAACTTGGCGCTGGCACAGTGTCCCGCATCCTGCGGCGAGATCATTCAGGGATGGATCCTGGGTAGTGAAAAGCTGGTTTCCTGCCCTGTCGACTGGTACAGCGAGGTTGAAATTACAACCGGTACGCCTTTGCCTGCTGAACGTCCCCTGGTACGAGCAATGGTAAAACAGGTGCTGGCACACTGGCAGCTACCCGCTTCATTAAGCGATGAAATCCGCATTGACTGCCGCTCGACCATCCCTGTCGCCAAAGGGATGGCGAGCAGCACCGCAGATATCGCAGCAACGGCGGTTGCCACTTCACGTCATCTTGGATTTACGCTTGATGATGTCACGCTTTCTCAGCTTTGCGTGGCGCTGGAACCCACCGACAGTACCGTTTTTCGCTCTCTGACCTTGTTTGATCACAATACCGCGCAAACGCGAATCTCCTGTGAGCACATTCCCGCACTCGACGTTTTATTACTGGAAAGCCCGTTAACGCTTCGTACAGAAGATTATCATCGCCTGCCCCGTCGAGCTGCGCTGATAACAAATGCTGAAATCCTCGACACAGCCTGGCGCAAAGTACAGCGCGCCTGTCTGACAAACGATCCTGCATTATTGGGCGAAGCGGCATCGCAGAGTGCTATTGCAAGCCAGACGCTGCTGCCTAAACCAGGTTTTAATTCGCTGATGGGGATTGTGGAACAGTGCGATTTGTACGGGCTGAATGTGGCCCATAGCGGTAGCGTTGTGGGATTATTTCTGGACAGACAACGTCATGATCTGGCGAAAGTGCGTGAGTTGCTGAGTAAACCTGCACTGCAACGGCACTGGCCGCGCCAATATCTGTTGCGCATGGTAGAAGGCGGGGTAAGAGAACGGTGAGAGAGTGCCTCTCACCGTCAGAGGATTACTCTTGTTTCGGTTCAACGGGTTTCTGTTCACCCATTGTTTTCAGTTTTTTGGAGATCTCGCGGCGTTCTTTAGAGATCTCAGCGTTTTTGATGATGTAATCATCAACGCGGTCTTCGTAATCGCTTTTCATGCTGGCGATGATGCCCTGGATAGCTTCCACGCTCATACCCGGCTTGATATAGTCGCTCAGGTTGTCCAGCAGCAGTACACGTTTCTGGTTATCACGGATCTTTTTCTCAACATCCTGGATTTCGCGCTGCAGTTTATTCTTACGACGGAACAGACGAACAAACTCCAGAACGTCCTGGAATGAAGGCTTACTTGTTTCCATTTTGATACCCCTGCTAATGTGAGATTCGGATTCGTTAAAGCAACCGCCTAAGACCTTACTTTTAGCCGTTGCTGATGACAATGATTTTATCCTTTTCTCTATCATAACCCCAAATCAGGCTGAATCGAAACAGCCTGACTGTTTTTCCGAATTGTATGAGGCTTATTTGCGCAGCGCCCGGCAAATTAAATGGGACATCAGCTCCAGTTGCCGTGCCAGCTCCATGCTCAACCATACATAACCATGAATCGAATTCTCCGCCAACGCATCGCCCTGATGATCGCGTAGCAGGTCACGTAACTCGGCGACAATTTCGGTCAGCTTTTCAGTATTGGCCAGAATGGGCTGCGGATTACCTTCATAGAGCGCGTGGGCAATGGTTAACAGCGTCTGCTGCGTCATTTGCTGCGTTTCACGTAACGTGCTGGCGTTGAGCATAACGAAGTGGCTTGAGCGGGAAGCCCAGTGCGCGTTCATTTGCAGCTCCAGCACACACACCATATTGCGGCTTACGGTCTGGATAGCTTCAAAAATAGCTTTCTGAATGTGCGTCTCTTTGCTGGCAGGAGTAATCAGGCCGCGCATCTTCACCACGTCATTAAGAATTTTTTGCAGATGCTTGTCCAGACGCGGACGTTCAACGAGATTACGCGAAAAGCCAGCCTGATAGACCCGATTGAAGGCCGTAACGTAGTTTGCCATTTGAATGCGCCAGTGCAGGAAGGCTCGCTGCGGCCAGATACCGGTGAACAGCATTGCCAGTAAAGAGCCCAGAATGACGTCGCCGCTTCGCCATAACGCTGTATTCATATCCCCTGCCGGCGCGCCAACCACAACCGACAGAGTGATACCGATAAGTAATGCCTGATAGGGTTTTTTACCCAGCGCCAGCCAGCCGCAGAGAAACATAGCCCCCGCACACCACATCACCATCAGCGGAAGAGAGAGCAGCTCAAGCTTAAGAGCGACGAGACCCAGAGCGGAGCCGCAGATTGTGCCGCCAATGCGCTCAAAGGCCCTGGGAACCACATTTCCCCAGAATGAAATCGGCCCCATGATCACCACCAGGGTGATGAGTGGCCAGGTCCCCTCGGGTACATTAAGCAGACGAACCAACAAAAAAGTCAGAATAAATGCCAGCGCAATACGTACGCCGTGAACCACGCGATAATGTCGGTAAAGACGGATCTCAAAAGGACTGAGTGATTTGTCGGGACGCACACCCGCTCTCCAGTCAAAAAACAACGAAGGCGCAATTGTAGCGATCTTTCTGCGGCAAGGATCACTGTTTAGAACAAAAAAAGGTCCACTGGTTAAAACCTGCACATCCGGTTTGCCAGTGAACCCCATTAAATTATTGTGCAATCAGAGTACTTTCGGTTCTACGGGAATGTACATATCGATTTCCCAGTATCCATCCTCCTGCGCTGAATTCAGATAGACCTCAAAGCAGGGGCGTAAAGCAATCTGGTACTGCTCGTCAGCCATTAGTTCATCAAAAAAAGCATTCCATGCCTGTTCAAACTCTTCGTTATATACGCGAGCACGCGCAACTGCGTTCAGGCCCGCAGGTATCTCAGTACGTATCACCCCTTCACTGTTTTCGGGAATGACAAAATCAGCCGGAACCGAAATAACCACATCAGCACGTAGCTTTTCCGGGGGCACTTCATCGGGATTGTCATAATAAACCGTGATCCACTCCTGTGTCTGAATCTGCTTACCATGAACCCACATTGCTAACTGCTCGAAGCCTTTTTTGACGGTGACATCCCAGGGGCCAACCAGATGAAACCCGGCGATAGTGCGTTTATCAACCTGCTTTACGGTGTATGCCATGTTACCCTCCTTTTACTGTTCATTTGTACAGCATAGCGGAGTCACGGAAACCAGGAACCGTTGAAAGATGAATTATGTGAGCGGACTCGCGTCGCAGCCAGTCCGCATCCTCATCAGGCCTTATGGTGCAGATAGTCGCTCAAACGTGAGAACCAGCCGCCTTTACCGACACTGTCCAGCGTCACCAGCGGCAAATGCGCTACCACTTTGTCACGATCATAAAGCTGGATCTCACCTACACGCTGATGCGCAGCAAGTGGGGCTTCCAGGCTTTTATTGTCCATGACGTAACGTGCCTTGATATTCGGCAGTTCCGCTTTCGGCAGCGCCAGCCAGAAGTCCTGGTCGGTACCGACCGTCATCTGTTCCTTGTCGCCATACCAGATACGCTCGCTACCGACCTTTTTACCCTTTTGCAGAATTTGCACGGTATCAAAATTTTGCTGGCCCCAGTGCAGCAGTTTCCGCGCCTGGTCTTCACGACCTTTCGGGCTTTCCGCACCCATCACAACGGCAATCAGGCGGCGCTGCCCATCAACGCTTGATGCTATCAGGTTAAAACCGGCCCCGGAGGTATGCCCGGTTTTCAGACCATCAACTTTCAACGATGAATCCCACAACAACCCGTTACGGTTCTGCTGGGTGATACCGTTCCAGGTCAGGCTTTTCTCACTGTACATATGATAAAAATCCGGCTCGCCGCTGATAATGGCGCGGGAAAGTACCGCCAGATCATATGCTGAACTGTGCTGGCCGGGCGCGTCCAGGCCATGTACGGTTTCAAAATGAGTATCACGCAAATTTAGCTTTTGCACATAATCGTTCATCATGCTGACAAACTGTGGCTGGCTTCCCGCTACATAGTCGGCCAGCGCCACACAGGCATCGTTGCCGGAATCGACAATCAGCCCGCGGCTCAGGTCACGCACCGTTACGCGATCCCCGGCTTTCAGAAACATTAATGAAGAACCGTCAAAGACCGGATTACCCCGCGCCCAGGCATCTTTACCTACCGTAACCACATCACTGGCGCTGATACGGTGGCTGTCGATGGCGCGATCCACAACATAGCCAGTCATCAGCTTGGTCAGGCTGGCTGGATTACGCTGCTGATGTTCATTGCCTGCAGTGAGGATCTGTCCGGTGGTGTAATCCATTAAGACCCATGAACCTGCCTGAATTTGCGGCGGCTGGGGAGAAATCGGCATATCATCTGCCAACGCGTAATGGATCGTCGCGGACAAAAGAGAGAAGGCAAAAAACAAACGGCATTTCAAAGAAATATCCTCATTTACGTCAAATTAGCCGTTCTTTTTACGCAACTTAATATGTCGATACTGGGACAAATTGCAAACAAATGTGACGAAAGTCATTTTTTTACGTCACATATCGCTTCAGCAATGGCGCTTTGCAGTGCGTTTTCCTTCGGAAGATGCGACGCAATGGTTTACCATAGGAAGGTTATTGATCAACAGGATGAGCTCAGGTGTCTGATTCAACGGCAACGCCCACATTTCTTTTCCATGACTACGAAACGTTCGGCACCAGCCCTTCGCTGGATCGTCCCGCACAGTTTGCCGCGATTCGTACCGACGCCGATTTCAACATCATTGGCGAGCCGGAAGTCTTTTACTGCAAACCTGCAGATGACTATTTGCCTCAGCCAGAGGCGGTGCTGATTACTGGTATTACGCCGCAACACGCCAATGCGAACGGCGTTAATGAAGCTGACTTTGCCCGCCGCATCCATGATTTATTCACCGTGCCCAAAACCTGCGTGCTCGGTTATAACAACGTCCGTTTCGACGATGAAGTGACGCGTAATATCTTCTATCGCAACTTTTACGATCCCTATGCCTGGAGCTGGCAAAACAACAACTCGCGCTGGGATTTGCTTGATGTGATGCGCGCCTGCTATGCCCTGCGTCCGGACGGCATCAACTGGCCGGAAAATGACGATGGGTTACCGAGTTTCCGTCTTGAGCATCTGACAAAAGCAAACGGCATTGAACATAGCAATGCCCATGATGCGATGGCCGACGTTTACGCCACTATCGCCATGGCGCAACTGGTGAAAACCCACCAGCCGAGGCTCTTTGATTATCTGCTGAGCCACCGTAATAAACATAAGCTGGCGGCCCTGATTGATGTCCCGCAGATGACGCCACTGGTGCATGTTTCCGGCATGTTTGGCGCCTGGCGCGGCAATACCAGTTGGGTAGCACCGCTGGCCTGGCATCCGGAAAACCGCAATGCCGTGATCATGGTGGACCTCGCAGGAGATATGTCGCCATTGCTTGAACTGGATGCTGACGCGCTGCGTGAACGCTTATATACGGCGAAAGCAGAGTTAGGAGACAACTCCGCCGTGCCGGTGAAGCTGGTGCATCTGAATAAGTGCCCTATCCTCGCCCAGGCGAAAACGCTGCGTCCTGAGGATGCTGAACGGTTGGGGATTGACCGTAAGCAGTGCCTGGATAACCTGAACATTCTGCGCAATAACCCGCAGGTGCGCGAAAAAGTACTGGCCATCTTTGCCGAGGCCGAGCCGTTTATTCCCTCTGAAAATGTGGATGCACAGCTTTATAACGGCTTTTTCAGTGACGCGGACCGTGCAGCAATGAACATTCTGCTGGAAACTGAGCCGCGTAATCTCCCGGCGCTGGATATCACTTTTGTCGATAAGCGAATCGAGAAACTGCTGTTCAATTACCGGGCGCGCAACTTCCCCGGAACCCTCGATTATGACGAACAGCAGCGCTGGCTGGAACATCGCCGTCAGGTGTTTACACCTGAGTTTTTACAGGCCTACGCTGATGAGTTACAGATGCTGTACCAGCAGTATGCCGACGATAAAGCGAAGCTGACGCTGCTCAAAGCGCTCTGGCAATACGCTCAGGAGATTGTGTAGCCATCGAATAACAGGCAAAAAAAACCGGAGGCCATGGCCTCCGGTTTGTTATTCAGTTATGAATTACTGAGCGATATCTTCATATTGTGGTACCGGGTTGCGGAAGCTTTTCGTCACGCATGCCAGGTAAACCAGACCGATACCCCCCCAGATCAGACCCAGAATCATTGAACTCTGCTCCAGGTTAATCCACAGTGCGCCTACGGTGAGCGCGCCACAGACCGGCAGTACCAGATAGTTGAAGTGATCTTTCAGCGTCTTGTTACGCTTTTCACGGATCCAGAACTGCGAAATCACTGACAGGTTAACGAAGGTAAACGCCACCAGCGCACCGAAGTTAATCAACGCAGTCGCCGTCACCAGATCAAATTTAATCGCCAGCAGAGCAATCGCGCCAACCAGCAGTACGTTCCATGCCGGGGTACGCCACTTCGGATGAATATAACCGAAGAAACGGGTCGGGAAGACGCCATCACGGCCCATTACATACATCAGACGCGAAACGCCCGCATGTGCCGCCATACCGGAAGCCAGAACGGTCACGCTGGAGAAAATCAGCACACCCCACTGGAAGGTTTTACCAGCCACATAGAGCATGATTTCCGGCTGAGAAGCATCCGGATCTTTAAAGCGCGAGATATCCGGGAAGTACAGTTGCAGGAAGTAAGAGGCAACGATGAACACCAGGCCGCCAATCAATGCCGTCAGGAAGATAGCCTTCGGGATCACGCGCTCAGCGTCTTTAGTTTCTTCTGACAGAGAAGAGATACCGTCGAAGCCAAGGAATGAGAAGCACAGGATCGTCGCGCCGGTAATCATCGGCACAACGTGCGCACCTTCGGACCAGAATGGACGCGTGCTGGTCAGTGTACCTGCACCTTCACCGTGGGAGACGCCATAAATGATCAGACCAACGATAACGGCGACAATGCCCATCTGCAGAATAACAATCAGGGTGTTGAAGTTCGCCACGGTCTTGATGCTACGCAGGTTAGATATGGTCATGAAGGCCACCAGCGCAACAACAAAGATCCACGATGGAACAGAAGGCACCAGCGCTTCAAAATAGATTTTCGCCAGAAGGATGTTGATCATCGGCATGAACAGATAGTCCAGCAGCGAAGACCACCCCACCATAAAGCCAACCGCCGGGCTAATGGATTTCTGGGCGTAGGTATATGCGGAGCCCGCAGACGGAAAACGGCGTACCAGTTTACCGTAGCTCAGCGCCGTAAAGAGAATGGCGACCAGCGCAAAGGCATATGCCGTCGCAACATGGCCGTCGGTCAAGCCAGAGACGATACCAAACGTATCGAACAGCGTCATAGGCTGCATATAGGCGAGGCCCATCATAACAACCGGAATCAACGTAAGTGTTTTACGTAATTCCACGCGAGAGGTCTTTGGAGTAGCGTTATGCGACATAGTTATCCCCTTTTACGGTGAACGCCAGCGCGTAAGCAAAAGATTGCCCCATTTCTTTATATTCCTCAGCGACAACGACTGTCGGTTTTTAGTAAATATCTATCCGGTACGAAGCCCGGCCTCTTGGATTGAATGACGTTTCTATAGTGCAAAAAAAATAACCGACGTCTTGTTAACGTCGGTTAGTTTCAATTTTTTTGCAGCGACATATTTTGCACCAAAGTGAGGCGTTTTGACAAGCCTGTGCGATGGTGCTCACAAAGCCGTAACACCTAACTTACTGAATTTAAATAATTCACTTTGAATTTGGGTAAATTAATAGCACTTTTTGCTAAAAGATAATCGCACTGTTTCGGCTAAATCGCGATTTTCCGCTCTCTCAGTGCATTAACCTGTTTAAAATCAGTCCAGTGGCATGGTCATCGGATTCGGATATTCGTACTCAAATCCCAGTTCGTGGCATATGCGGTTGCCATCAACCACTTTTCCCTTCTCGCCGGGCGCAGAGTCGAGGAATTGCGGCTCAGGTAAACCAAGCTTGCGTGCCATGGCCGGGTAAAACTGCGCTCGCGCCGGGTGCTCAGGTGCGCATAAATTATAGATATGCCCGCCCTTCGGCGCCAAAAGCAATAGAGTGATGGCCGATATGACATCCTCCAGATGGACCAGGTTGACCCCCTGTTGACCGTCTGGCGCCGTTTTTCCGGCAAAAAAACGTCCCGGATGACGGGCCGGCCCCACCAGCCCTGCCAGGCGCAGAATGTCCACGGATGTCCCCGGCAAATTGTGCAGCCAGTCCTCAAGCTCTTTCAGTACGCGTCCGCTCGCCGTTGACGGATTGCGCGGCGAGTTTTCTTTTACTGTGCCATGGGTGTCGCCATATACCGAAGTGGAACTGGTAAAAATGATGCGTGGAATGTGATAGGCCAGCGCGCTATCAACAATCTCTTGCATCGCTTGCAGGTAAAAAGCCTCGCCGGGGCCACTGCGTCTGGCAGGCAAAGTGATAACCAGCGCGTCAACATTCATTAATGCATCCAGATCGTCTGGCTCGCAGAACAGGTCCGGTTCAAGTTTCAGCACGTAGCTTTCAATGCCGCACATACGAGCCGCCTCCACGCCATCCTGAGTGGTTTTGCTGCCGGTGACCTGCCAGCCGCGAGCCGTTAATGACAGCGCCAACGGCATGCCCAACCATCCTAATCCGACAATTGCGACCTTTTTCATGCGTCTCTCCCGACATTTCGCAGATTCCATTTTAAGGCTACGCCAGCCCGATGAAACTGACAATTCATACAACGAATATGAAATGATTTAATGATTAAAAAAAGCCCTTGCCTTTGATGGTGAAAGTGGTTTAGGTTAAACGACATCAAATGAATAAACATTCATCGAGAATTTTATGACAGGCGTTCAATTTAAACTTCACCATCATCACCATCATCCTGACTAGTCTTTCAGGCGATGTGTGCTGGAAGACGTTTGGATCTTCCAGTGGTGCATGAACGCAAGAGAAAGCCCCCGGAAGATAATCTTCCGGGGGCTTTTTTTTTGGACCAAATTCAGCAGGATAATGAGGAAAACAGAATGTTAGACAATACCCGTTTGCGCATAGCTATTCAGAAATCAGGCCGCCTGAGCGATGACTCACGCGAATTACTGGCCCGCTGCGGCATTAAAATCAACCTGCATACACAGCGTCTGATTGCCCTGGCCGAAAATATGCCAATTGATATTCTGCGCGTGCGTGACGACGACATTCCGGGGCTGGTCATGGATGGCGTGGTCGACCTGGGTATTGTGGGTGAAAACGTCCTGGAAGAAGAGCTTTTGACCCGCCGCGCCCAGGGCGAAGATCCGCGTTACTTTACCCTGCGCCGTCTTGATTTCGGGAGCTGCCGTCTGTCACTGGCAACCAACGCCGACGAGGAGTGGAAAGGCCCGGCCTCACTTGATGGTAAACGTATTGCCACCTCTTACCCACACCTGCTTAAACGCTATCTCGACCAGAAAGGCGTCGCCTTCAAATCCTGCCTGCTGAACGGTTCCGTTGAAGTGGCCCCACGCGCCGGTCTGGCGGATGCCATCTGCGACCTGGTCTCCACCGGCGCTACCCTGGAGGCGAATGGTCTGCGCGAAGTTGAAGTGATTTACCGCTCTAAAGCCTGTCTGATTCAACGCGACGGCGATCTGCTGGATGGCAAACAAGAGCTGGTTGATAAATTACTGACCCGTATTCAGGGCGTGATTCAGGCACGTGAATCAAAATACATCATGATGCACGCGCCGACCGAGCGTCTGGATGAAGTGATTTCTCTGCTGCCGGGTGCCGAACGTCCAACCATTCTGCCGCTGGCAGGCGATCAGCAGCGTGTCGCGATGCATATGGTGAGCAGCGAAACCCTGTTCTGGGAAACCATGGAAAAACTCAAAGCGCTGGGCGCCAGTTCTATTCTGGTGCTGCCAATCGAGAAGATGATGGAGTAATCCACCTTACGATTCGCCCGGTGGCGCTATGTCTGCCGGGCCTGGACACCCGGGCCGGATAAGCGAACGCGCTACCCTGCCTATAAAGGAAAACGATTATGAGCTTTAACACAATCATCGACTGGAACAGTTGCAGCCCGCAGCAGCAACGCGAGCTGCTGATGCGCCCGGCGATCTCTGCCTCAGAAAGTATCACCCGTACCGTTGCGGAAATCCTCGACAACGTGAAAAGCAATGGCGATAACGCCCTGCGCGAATACAGCGCGAAATTTGATAAAACCGACGTTACTGCGCTGAAAGTCACCGCGCAGGAAATTGCCGACGCCAGCGCCCGTCTCGGTGACGACATCAAGCAGGCGATGGCTGTGGCGGTGAAAAATATCGACACCTTCCACCTCGCACAGAAACTGCAAACGGTTGATGTGGAAACCCTGCCGGGCGTACGTTGCCAACAGGTGACCCGCCCTATCGCCTCCGTTGGGCTGTATATCCCTGGCGGTTCCGCGCCGCTGTTTTCTACCGTGCTGATGCTGGCCACGCCGGCACGCATTGCGGGCTGCAAAAAAGTGGTGCTCTGCTCCCCTCCCCCTATTGCGGATGAAATTCTCTATGCGGCGCAACTCTGCGGTGTACAGGAAGTCTTTAAAGTGGGGGGCGCGCAAGCGATTGCGGCTCTGGCATTTGGCACGGAATCTGTGCCCAAAGTCGATAAAATCTTCGGACCCGGCAACGCCTTCGTGACCGAAGCCAAACGTCAGGTGAGCCAGCGTCTGGATGGCGCCGCTATCGATATGCCGGCAGGCCCGTCAGAAGTGCTGGTCATTGCCGACAGCGGCGCCACGCCGGATTTCGTCGCCTCCGATCTCCTGTCGCAGGCGGAACACGGCCCGGACTCGCAGGTGATCCTGCTGACGCCAGATGCCGACATGGCCCGCGCCGTTGCGCAGGCTGTGGAACGTCAGCTGGAAGACTTGCCCCGCGCGGAAACGGCACGTAAGGCACTCTCTGCCAGCCGCCTGATTGTGGCCAAAGACCTGGCGCAATGCGTACAAATCTCAAACCAGTACGGCCCGGAACACTTAATTATTCAGACCCGTAGTGCACGCGACCTGGTGGATGATATCACCAGCGCCGGTTCGGTCTTTTTGGGCGACTGGTCGCCGGAGTCCGCAGGTGATTATGCCTCCGGCACCAACCACGTCCTGCCGACGTACGGTTATACCGCCACTTGCTCCAGCCTGGGACTGGCCGATTTTCAGAAACGGATGACCGTTCAGGAGTTATCGCGCGAAGGCTTCGCCTCTCTCGCATCCACTATTGAAACGCTGGCGGCAGCAGAACTGCTCGCCGCTCACAAAAATGCCGTCACCCTGCGTGTGAACGCCCTTAAGGAGCAAGCATGAGTATTGAGGAACTGGCTCGCGCCAACGTACGTGCCCTGACCCCGTATCAGTCTGCCCGTCGTCTTGGCGGTAAGGGCGATGTCTGGCTGAATGCCAACGAATTCCCGACGGCGGTGAAATTTAATCTCACTCAGCAAACGTTAAACCGCTACCCGGAATGCCAGCCGAAAGCGGTTATCGAAGGGTATGCGCAGTACGCCGGGCTTAAGCCGGAACAAGTGCTGGTGAGTCGCGGCGCTGATGAAGGCATCGAACTACTTATCCGCGCGTTCTGCGAACCGGGTAAAGACGCCATTCTGTTCTGCCCGCCGACCTACGGTATGTATAGCGTCAGCGCAGAAACGTTTGGCGTGGAATACCGCACGGCCCTTACGCTTGAGGGCTGGCAACTGGATCTGCAAAACATTGCCGACCAGCTTGAGAACGTCAAACTGGTGTATGTGTGCAGCCCGAATAACCCCACCGGACAAATCATCAATCCACAGGACATTCGCGCCGTGCTGGAGATGACGCGCGGCAAAGCGCTCGTGGTAGCCGACGAAGCGTATATTGAATTTTGCCCACAGGCGACGCTGGCGGGCTGGCTTGAAGAGTATCCGCACCTGGTGATACTGCGCACATTGTCGAAAGCCTTTGCGCTGGCAGGCCTGCGCTGTGGCTTCACTCTGGCGAATGAAGAGGTGATCAACCTGCTGATGAAAGTGATCGCGCCCTACCCACTCTCGACACCCGTGGCCGATATCGCGGCCCAGGCCCTGACCCCGCAGGGGATTGTGGCGATGCGTGAGCGTGTCGCGCAAATCGTGGCCGAGCGCGAGTATCTGTCAACAGCACTTCGCGACATTCCCTGCGTGGAGACCGTGTTTGATTCAGAGACCAACTACATTCTGGTACGCTTCAAAGCCTCCAGCGCTGTCTTTAAATCTCTGTGGGATCAGGGCATTATCCTGCGTGACCAAAATAAACAACCGACCTTGAGCGGCTGCCTGCGTATCACTATCGGCACCCGCGAAGAGAGCCAGCGCGTCATCGACGCTTTACGTGCGGAGTCTGTATGAGCCAGAAGTACCTTTTTATTGACCGTGATGGAACCCTGATTTCCGAGCCGCCATCTGATTATCAGGTCGATCATTTTGACAAGCTGGCCTTTGAACCGGATGCGATTCCGGTTCTGCTCGCGCTACAAAAGGCAGGCTTCAAACTGGTGATGATCACTAATCAGGACGGTCTGGGCACCAGCAGCTTTCCGCAGGCCGATTTTGACGGCCCGCATAACCTGATGATGCAGATTTTCACCTCGCAAGGTGTGGTGTTTGAAGAGGTGCTGATTTGTCCGCACTTCCCGGGCGATGAGTGTGATTGCCGCAAACCGAAAGTGAAAATGGTGGAACGCTGGCTGGTTGAGCAAGCGCTGGATAAAGCGAACAGCTACGTCATTGGCGATCGCGCAACGGATATTGAACTGGCGGCCAACATGGGCATTGCCGGGCTGCGTTACAACCGCGAAACCCTGAACTGGGCAGCCATTGGCGAGCAGTTAACCAAACGCGATCGTTACGCCCACGTTGAGCGCAAAACCAAAGAGACGCAGATTGACGTCAAAGTGTGGCTGGATCGCGAAGGCGGCAGCAAAATCCGCACCGGCGTGGGCTTTTTCGATCATATGCTCGATCAAATTGCCACCCACGGCGGCTTTCGCATGGAAATCGACGTTAAAGGCGATCTCTACATTGACGATCACCATACGGTGGAAGATACCGGTCTGGCGTTAGGCGAGGCGCTGAAACTGGCGCTGGGCGACAAACGCGGTATCAATCGTTTTGGTTTTGTGCTACCGATGGACGAATGTCTGGCACGCTGCGCGCTGGATATTTCCGGGCGTCCGCACCTGGAATATAAAGCAGAGTTTACCTATCAGCGCGTGGGCGATTTGAGCACCGAGATGGTTGAGCACTTCTTTAGCTCTCTTTCTTACACCATGGGTGTCACGCTGCATTTGAAAACCAAAGGCAAAAACGATCACCACCGCGTGGAGAGCCTGTTCAAAGTCTTTGGTCGTACACTGCGCCAGGCCATTCGCGTCGAAGGCGATACCCTTCCCTCCTCGAAAGGAGTGTTGTGATGAATGTCGTTATCCTGGATACCGGCTGCGCTAACCTCAACTCCGTGAAATCGGCCATTTCGCGCCACGGCTACGAGCCGCTGGTGAGCCGCGATCCGGACGTGGTGCTGCGCGCCGACAAACTGTTTCTGCCAGGCGTTGGCACTGCCCAGGCCGCCATGGATCAACTGCAAGAACGCGACCTGATTGAACTGATCAAAGCCTGCACCCAGCCGGTGCTGGGCATCTGCCTGGGTATGCAGTTACTGGGGCGTTTCAGCGAAGAGAACAGTGGCGTGGATTTACTGGGCATCATCGACCAGGACGTGCCGAAAATGGAAGATGTCGGTTTGCCGCTGCCACACATGGGCTGGAACCGTGTCTATCCGAAAGCAGGCAATCGTCTGTTCCAGGGGATAGATGACGGCGCGTACTTCTATTTTGTTCATAGCTACGCCATGCCGGTTAACCCTTACACCATCGCCCAGTGTCAGTACGGCACGCCGTTTACGGCCGCGGTGCAAAAAGACAACTTCTATGGCGTGCAATTCCATCCGGAACGTTCAGGACGCGCGGGTGCACAACTGCTGAAAAACTTTCTGGAGATGTGATGATTATTCCGGCTTTAGATTTAATTGATGGAACGGTAGTGCGCCTGCATCAGGGGGATTACGGCCAGCAGCGCGACTACGGCACCGACCCGTTGCCGCGCCTGCAGGATTACGCCGCTCAGGGTGCGCAAGTGCTGCATCTGGTGGATTTAACCGGGGCAAAAGATCCGGCGCGTCGCCAGATCCCATTGCTGAAAACACTGGTTGCCGGGGTGAATGTGCCGGTACAGGTCGGCGGCGGTGTACGTACCGAAGAGGATGTCGCCGCGTTGCTTGATGCCGGTGTCGCCCGTGTGGTCGTTGGTTCAACAGCCGTGAAATCACCCGAGGTCGTTAAAGGGTGGTTCGCGCGTTTTGGTGCCGATGCGCTGGTCCTGGCGCTGGATGTACGTATTGATGCCGCAGGCAATAAACAGGTGGCGGTAAGCGGCTGGCAGGAAGATTCCGGCGTCTCGCTGGAAGCGCTGGTAGACACCTACTTACCGGTTGGCCTTAAGCACGTGCTATGTACCGATATCTCCCGTGATGGCACGCTGGCGGGTTCGAACGTATCGCTGTATGAGGAAGTGTGCGCGCGGTATCCGCAGGTTGCGTTTCAGTCTTCCGGCGGCATTGGCGATATCAATGATATCGCGGCACTGCGTGGAACAGGCGTGAAAGGCGTGATCGTGGGTCGCGCGCTACTGGAAGGTAAATTCACTGTAACGGAGGCCATCCAATGCTGGCAAAACGGATAATTCCCTGTCTTGACGTACGCGATGGTCAGGTGGTGAAAGGCGTTCAGTTCCGCAATCACGAAATCATCGGCGACATCGTGCCTCTGGCGAAACGCTACGCCGAGGAAGGCGCTGACGAGCTGGTGTTTTACGATATCACCGCCTCAAGCGATGGTCGTGTGGTCGATAAAAGCTGGGTCTCACGCGTCGCGGAAGTCATTGACATTCCATTCTGCGTGGCGGGCGGTATCAAATCTGCTGACGATGCCCACAAAATTCTCTCTTTCGGCGCGGATAAGATTTCCATCAACTCCCCGGCGCTGGCGGATCCGGAGCTTATCACTCGCCTGGCCGATCGTTTTGGCGTGCAGTGTATTGTGGTAGGTATTGATACCTGGTTTGATGCGTCGACCGGTAAGTACCACGTCAATCAGTATACCGGTGATGAAAGCCGCACCCGCGTGACCACCTGGGAAACGCTGGACTGGGTGCAGGAAGTGCAGAAACGCGGAGCTGGCGAGATCGTGCTTAACATGATGAACCAGGATGGCGTGCGTAACGGTTATGACCTTGAGCAACTGAAAAAAGTGCGCGAGGTTTGCCACGTCCCGCTTATCGCTTCAGGCGGCGCGGGTACCATGGAACACTTCCTTGAGGCCTTCCGCGACGCCAACGTCGACGGCGCGCTGGCGGCATCGGTGTTCCATAAGCAAATTATCAATATTGGTGAGTTAAAAACGTTCCTGGCAGGCCAGGGCGTGGAGATAAGGGTATGTTAACAGAGCTGCAACTGGCCCAACTGGACTGGGAAAAAACCGACGGACTGCTGCCCGCCGTGGTGCAACACGCGGTCTCCGGCGAAGTATTGATGCTGGGGTATATGAACAAGGACGCGCTGGCGAAAACGCTGGAAAGTGGCAAAGTCACCTTCTTCTCGCGGACCAAAGGACGTTTGTGGACCAAAGGCGAAAGTTCTGGCCATTTTCTGAATGTGGTGAACATTGCGCCGGACTGTGATAACGATACCCTGCTGGTACTGGTGAATCCCATTGGTCCAACCTGCCACACGGGAACGTCCAGTTGCTTTGGCGACAATGCCCATCAGTGGCTTTTCCTCTACCAACTGGAACAACTGCTCGCCGAACGCAAAACGGCAGACCCGGCCAGCTCATATACCGCTAAGCTGTATGCCAGCGGCACCAAGCGTATCGCGCAAAAGGTGGGTGAAGAAGGTGTGGAAACCGCGCTGGCGGCCACCGTTCACGATCGTGAAGAGCTGACCAACGAAGCGTCTGACTTGATGTATCACCTGCTGGTCTTGTTGCAGGATCAGAACCTGGATCTGACCACAGTTATCGAAAATCTGCGTAAGCGTCACCAGTAATTGCTATGGGGAGTGCCCGCACTCCCCCTCTTCCCCACTGAATTAACAGTTATCATTCTGCTTCTCAACAGGTATGATCCGCCTCATGGTTCAGCGCCGCTCCTGCCGCGCTGCATGTTTTGCATCACCAGACATTGAGGTTGAAGATGAAATTTTTGGTCACCGGCGCGGCCGGCTTTATCGGCTTTCACGTCAGCGAACGTCTGTTACAGGCGGGCCATCAGGTCACAGGGATAGATAACCTTAATGATTATTATGAAGTCAGCCTGAAAGAAGCACGCCTGAACTTACTGGCAAACGAAAACTTTCGCTTTGTGAAATTGGACCTGGCAGACCGTGAAGGGATGGCACAGCTGTTTGCCGAAGAGAAGTTCGACCGCGTGATCCATCTTGCCGCTCAGGCGGGCGTACGTTATTCACTGGAAAACCCACATGTTTACGCCGAAGCTAACCTGATTGGTCATCTGAACGTGCTGGAAGGCTGTCGCCACAATAAGGTTCAGCATTTACTGTATGCCTCCTCCAGTTCTGTTTACGGCCTGAACCGCAAGATGCCCTTCTCTACGGAAGATTCGGTTGATCACCCGGTATCGCTTTACGCCGCAACCAAAAAAGCCAATGAGCTGATGTCGCATACCTATTCACATCTTTATGGTTTGCCGACCACGGGACTGCGCTTCTTTACGGTTTATGGCCCGTGGGGACGCCCGGACATGGCGTTGTTTAAATTCACGAAAGCCATGCTCGAAGGCAAAAGCATTGATGTCTATAACTACGGCAAGATGAAACGCGACTTTACCTATGTGGATGATATTGTTGAAGCCATTATCCGCATGCAGGATGTGATACCGCAGGCTGACCCGAACTGGACCGTTGAAAGTGGCTCCCCGGCCACGAGTTCAGCGCCTTATCATATCTACAACATCGGCAATAGCTCGCCGGTCGAGTTGATGGATTACATCACAGCGCTGGAAGAGGCGCTGGGTATTGAAGCGCAGAAGAATATGATGCCGATACAGGCGGGCGATGTGCTGGAAACCAGCGCCGATACGCAGCCGTTATATGACACCATCGGTTTTAAACCGCAGACATCGGTTAAAGAAGGCGTGAAGAAATTTGTCGAGTGGTACAAGACGTATTACAACGCCTAAAAAAACGGCCCTGACGGGCCGTTTTTCTTTCTGGCTTAGTCGTTACCGAACAGATCGCGGGTATAGACTTTAGCTTCCACATCCGCCAGTTCCGGCGCCATGCGGTTTGAAATAATCACATCCGATTCTTTCTTGAACGTTTCCAGGTCACGGACAACGCGAGAATGGAAGAACTCGTCTTCCTGCATTACCGGTTCATAAATAATGACCTGTACACCCTTCGCCTTAATACGCTTCATAATCCCCTGAATAGAGGATGCACGGAAGTTATCAGAGCCGCTCTTCATAATAAGACGGTAGACACCCACCACCTTCGGCTTACGAGAGAGAATTGAATCAGCAATGAAGTCCTTACGCGTGCGGTTGGCATCGACGATTGCCGCGATAATGTTATTCGGCACCGACTGATAGTTTGCCAGTAATTGCTTAGTGTCTTTCGGCAGACAGTAGCCACCATAGCCAAACGACGGATTGTTGTAGTGATTACCAATGCGCGGGTCAAGACAAACCCCTTCGATAATCTGGCGCGTATTCAGCCCCAGCGCTTCGGCATAGCTGTCGAGCTCATTAAAGTAAGCCACGCGCATTGCCAGATAGGTATTGGCGAACAGCTTGATGGCTTCGGCTTCGGTGGAGTCGGTAAACAGCGTAGGGATATCTTTCTTGATAGCCCCTTCCTGTAACAGGCCCGCAAAACGCTCTGCACGTGCTGAACGTTCGCCAATGACGATACGGGACGGATGCAGGTTGTCGTAAAGCGCTTTCCCTTCGCGTAAGAACTCCGGCGAGAAGATCACGTTATCAATGCCGAGCTCTTCTTTGATGGACTGGGTGAACCCTACCGGGATGGTAGATTTGATAATCATCACCGCATCCGGGTTGATTTCGTGCACATCACGGATGACCGACTCGACGCTGGACGTATTGAAGTAGTTGGTTTTCGGGTCGTAATCAGTCGGGGTGGCGATAATGACATAATCGGCGCCACGATAGGCATCATGCTTATCTGTGGTGGCGCGGAAATTCAGTTGTTTTGTCGCCAGATACTCTTCAATTTCTTTATCAACGATCGGCGATTTTTTCTGATTCAGCATATCGACTTTAGCCTGCACGATATCCAGTGCGACCACTTCATGATGCTGCGCAATCAGGATACCGTTTGATAGGCCAACGTAGCCTGTTCCGGAGATTGTTATTTTCATTCGATAAGCAACTTTTGTCAGTGTTTAGAACCGAAGATGGCACTACGCCGCCATCACGCAAGATCAATAACTGTTGGGGTTTTTACCTCTTCTGTTGATAGACTGTCAAGGCAACTCCCCGCTGAATTAACCGCGTTCTGTTAGCAATTTATTCCATCGTTGCAGGATTGTTTAGAAAAATGCACTGTAATTGCCGCAATTAGCGCGAAAAAAAGCCCGGTTATGACTGCCGGGCTCTCAGGAGATAATCAGCAATTATCGGATAAATCCCGCCCTAATAAGAATGGTGGAACATGCCCGCCCGTTATCTTCTTATTTGAATGTCAGAGGCCGCTGCAAATTCCGGCAGATAAAGATCTGATCACCGGTGCGCCCACCAAGACTCACAGTGTAATCTCCACGGAGTCCGGAAGTATCGACATTTGCCGCAAAGCCTGCGTTTTCGAGCTCGGCTTTACCAAACACCGCAACCAGGTCGCCTCGATTGTTTTTACTGCTGGCAACAAAGCGATGATGATGGTTGTTATCCGTTAAGGTGATATAAGTGGCATCAAACAACGTCCCTTGCCCGGTCGATTTCGCTAACCATCCTTTGAGGGCCAAAGGCGTTATAACATCATCAGCAGTAGCAGGTTCAGTGAGTTGGTCAATATTTCCCTCACAGTCAATGTCCTTCACAGAAACTGATGGCGGGACGGTAACAAGTTCGTTGTATTTAATTTTACGGCGTTGATAGTGAATTAATGGCACTTCAGTAGTAGAAATTTTCGCCTCAAATTCCGGTTCAAAATAATAACTGGAATCCGTTTCAAACATAATATCGGTAACATCTTCCCCGGTAAAACCATTTTCGTCAAAGCCATCAAGTAGCGGCGAAGCCCAGACACCGCTATGGGAATTGATGATACTCAAACGATACTCTTTTTGCAGACCGGACTTAAGTTTGTATTTAATCTTGACGACATTTCCTCTAAAGAAGAAATTCTTAAGCTTTCCTGCCAGCGAAATTTTGAAATCAGGGTATATCTTCACAATAGTATTTTTTCCCTGAGGCAGGGAATACCAGACACCAAATTGCATTTGTTCATTTTTTCGAGTCAAGAAATCATTGGGCAGGGGTTCATCCCTTTGCGTTAGTAATATTAACGGCTCACCGTTTCTACCATGAGTAAGTATACTGAATTTATAATCCTCAACAATAGCCATCGAAGTTAATGGAACTTCATTTAATATACACTACGCATATCATAAGAAACGGGGGACGCTGTCTGTTGCCGGGTAAATTCGAAACCAATCCCCTCCCTGGCAATTTGTGCAACAAAAACGGGCTCAACGTTCAAATGAACAAAGGTGATATTATTTTCGAGCGCTTTGTTAATATCAAATCAAAGGTTAACCATCGGACAGAACTGGAAAACGCTACGGCTTTCGATTTTAGTGACATTATTATGATTAAGAAAATCGAAAATGATATTTTTACGCAACCCGGGGCCGATGAGGCCTGGTAATCTCACGATCACATGGCGTGAAAATTTTTGCGCAACAAACTGCTCAAGTCGGTAGCGATTCAGACCATAAGCATGCAGATCCTGCACATCAATCGGTGTATTTTCATCAACACCCACAGGGGTTTTGAAAACGTCAACCGTACTGATTAAGACAAAGTTCTCGCATTCAATACTGTCGAGGCAGGCAATCAATGAGTCAATTTTCTCACGGTCACCCTGCGGATCGGCATTGGCAATCCATTTCTGCACTGGGGCGCCAGCGCAGACGACAAGATCGAATTTTTTACCTTTAATATCGCTGATATTTATTGAACGATAAAAATCGTCAAACTAAGTTTGCATCATCACCGTGCGCCAACGAACCCGGTATATCCAATTAACGCCTTCACCATGTTCTTCCTGTAATTATCGGTCGCGTCCGGTCTGCACAAGATTAGACTCTTCAGCAGTGGCATCATTTAAAAAATTTACGCGGTCCTGATTCACCATCACCGCGCTGTTTTTCTCAAATACGACAGAATAAGCCGCTTGCTCGCTTCGATCATCCAGCAGTCGGCTGAGGTATTCACCAAAAAACGCCAGCATGATGAACTGAAATATAAAAGCACTGACATAAACAGCATGGTTGTCGTCCCCCCTTCCACAACATGGCCATTAATGAGATTGACCGCAATACTGTAGATAGCAAACAGCAACGCACTTGGACTTCCTATAGCCCCAACAACGGACACCCGGCGCAGTGGCCGTGAAGGGTTAAAGACCATAAGCCGGTCTTTTTGAATAGCCACAATCTCGATCCGCACCGCGCCAAATGCTACACTTACGGCCGCTTGTTTCAGCGGTAAAGAAAAATGTTAAAAATTTTTGCTAAATATTTATCAATTGGGGTCATCAATACGCTCATCCACTGGGCGGTTTTTGGGGTGTGCATCTATGGGTTGCATACAGACCAGGCTCTGGGTAATCTTTCGGGATTTGTCGTTGCCGTCAGCTTTAGCTTCTTTGCAAATGCCAGGTTAACATTCAAGGCAAAGGCCACGACGCTGAGATACTTGATGTATGTCATGTTCATGGGTGCCCTGAGTGCAACTGTGGGCTGGGCGGCTGATAAATCACAAATTGCCCCGGTGATCACTCTAATCACGTTTTCCATCATCAGTCTGGTGTGTGGGTTCATTTATTCAAAATATATTGTTTTTAGGGAAGTGAAATGAAGATTTCTCTGGTGGTGCCTGTCTTCAATGAAGAAGATGCAATACCTATTTTTTACCAAACAGTCAGAGAGTTTGATGGATTAAAAGAGCACGATGTTGAAATCGTGTTCATTAATGATGGCAGCAAGGATGCTACCGAGTCCATTATAATTGCTCTGGCAGTTTCAGATCCGTTAGTTGTGCCACTTTCATTTACCCGCAATTTCGGCAAGGAGCCTGCGCTGTTTGCGGGCCTTGAGGCCTCAACAGGTGATGTGGTGATTCCCATTGATGTCGATTTGCAAGACCCGATAGATGTCATCCCTCAACTGATTGCTAAGTGGAAAGACGGTGCAGATGTTGTTCTGGCAAAGCGTGCTGACAGGTCATCGGATAGCCATCTGAAACGCAAAAGCGCTGAATGGTTCTACAAGCTCCACAACATGATCAGCAATCCAAAAATCGAGGAAAATGTTGGTGATTTCAGGCTGATGTCTCGCGGTGTTGTTGAGAACATTAAGCGACTTCCAGAGAAAAACCTGTTCATGAAAGGCATCCTGTCATGGGTTGGCGGTCGCGCTGAGGTTGTTGAATATACCCGTGCAGAACGTATCGCAGGCTCTACGAAATTCAATGGATGGAAGCTATGGAACCTGGCGCTTGAAGGGATAACCTCATTCTCGACATTCCCGTTGCGCGTCTGGACGTATATTGGGCTGTTTGTGGCTTTGGTCTCATTTATGTACGGCGCATATATGATTGCAGATACGCTGATTTTCGGAAATCCTGTTCATGGATACCCATCAATTCTTGTATCAATACTTTTTCTTGGTGGCGTTCAGTTAATCGGCATTGGTGTGCTTGGTGAATATATCGGTAGAATTTATGTAGAAACAAAGCAAAGGCCAAGATATATCGTCAAGAAAAATGAAGGAGAAAAAAATGAAGGATTATAAGTTTTTATCTAATCCAAAGGTGATTTTTGTCACCCTATTATTTTTATGTGCCACCGCACTAGCTTTATCATTTTATTCTTGGAACAGGATTAATCAATTTCCATATATCAGTGAGAAATCAGATGATATGGGATTAAAATATAATATTGATTTTTGCAAACCAAGCGGTGATGCCCTATTCATCAAAGGATGGATTTTTGATGAATTTTATCCAAAATCAGGCAAGCTTATTATAACATCGACAGCTAGTTCCAAAGAATTTATGATTCCTTTATTTACGTACGCAAGAGAAGATGTTTCTAAATTCTTCTCCAGAACAGATAGCTTTGACAAGGTGGGATTCAGCGCATCTATTAACAAGAAATTTGTTGATTATAAAGGCAATGAAAAGTTTAATTTCTACATCATAGATAATAATGGTAAAGCCAATAAGGTTCTTAGCTATGAATGCAAATAATAAATCCATTTCATCATGGTTTTTTTATTCATCAGTACTAATATTCTGCATAATTATCGCCAGCAAGTTAAAATTAATGACTTATGCAGATGATGTAACTTTCTCGCACGCACTCGATAATATATCAATATTTGACTATTTGCTCCAGCGTTACCAAACATGGAGTGGGCGGATTGTAATCGAAGGGCTAATGGTATCAACTATAATTCTCCATGGTTTCTGGAAGATAATGATTCCATTATGTTTCGTTTTCTCATCTTACTTGATATGGGGGATAACATTAAAAGACAAAATTGATTCCAAAGCGGGCACGCTATTGGTCATGGCGGCAATGCTTCTTATTAATGAACCAGTCGCAGGGAATGCACAGTGGTGGGTTACTGGTTTTTACAACTATCTCCTTCCTACAACATGTGCGCTATTTCTTATAAAGGTTCTCCTTTCATCATCATCAGGCATGAGAAAACTATCGACTTCAATAGTTCTTTCATTCATAGCAACATCATCTGAACAAGTTGCTGTTTTTTTGGTTGTAACAATACCTTTCATTTTCCTTGTTAACTCAGAAAACAGGTTGAGAAATAGATCCTTAGCAGCAGCATACATAGCAGTTGTGGCGGGTTCTGCGTTGACATTGCTTAGCCCCGGCTCGGTGTCGAGATTCGCTGTTGAGGCGTCCAGGTATATGCCTCAGATAGCTGACATGAATATTCTGCAGAAAGCTTTAATTGGTGTGGATAGGCTTGTCGAAAGTATTTCTTATGGCAGAAACATATGCTTTATAGCATCAATCCTTATCTTTCTTGGTTTTATTTACAAGGAAGGAAGGAATGATGTTCTGAGCAAAGTTTCTGTGATTTTTTGCGTCATAACCATTGCCATTTGCTTAACATCTCCATCGTTCTATATGAAAGACATTAGTTATTTAACTTATTACGGGAAATTCTACGAAATTGATTTCGGCAGCTTAAGAGTGTATGTTTTTTACTTATTCTATTTATTTACTCTGATTTGCATGGCTGTAGGTTCAATTGAGAGAAATGATGGAGAAAGAGATTACAAAGCGTTCGTGACATTGATGGTTGGATGTTTAGTCACCATTGCGATTGGCTTTTCCCCAACAGCCTACGCGTCTGGAGAAAGGGTTTTGTATGTGTTTAACATTAGCTTAATTTTATATAGCATGTTCACATTAAAAAGAGTTTTGAAGTGAAAAAAGGCCCCTTTCGGCAATGCCGTTCACTTAAGCGGAGCAGCACGGGAGTTCACCGGATAGCGGTTCTTTGACATTTTAACCGCCCTCAGCCTTGATGGCTGGGGGCGTTTTGTTATGTACACTGCCTCCAGATTCCCTCGCAGATGTTTCAGCCGTTTCGGGATTGTCCCCGGCGATACCATATTTCCCAGCACTATCATTTCCGTCGAGATAAACTGAACGCGAACTTAAAGCTTGTCTCCGATGATGCCTTTTTGTGTTTCTCCGCAGCCTTTGTCGATTCGCGCCGTATCAGGTTATAATCCAGCAATATGCCCCAGACTTCCTGCTCCAGCAGGTCAACCTTACGGCTCCTCAGCACCAGCGCATTATCCAGCAGGCTGCTTTTCAGGTTTCTGAATCCGACCTAGATTTCCCACCGGGAGTGGTAAAGTTCTGCCACATCTTTTGCTTTATAACGGTCTGCCGGAAGTGGACTGACCCTGCCACGGTAGACGATCCTGCTCTATAGTTTGAGCATAGGAGGAGCGTATGGGCACACCACGATTTACACCTGAATGTAAAGAAGAAGCCGTCCGTCAGATAACGGAACGCGGTTATTCCGTTGCCGAAGTATCCGACCGTCTGGGTGTTTCTGCACACAGCCTCTACAAGTGGCTACGGGCTATCAAGCCTGATAACAGCGAACAGCATGCCCGGGATTTACTGGAAACCAAAAGCGAGATCCTGAAACTACGGGCGCAGCTAAAACGCACCGAAGAAGAACGGGATATCCTGAAAAAGGCCGCGCGGTACTTTGCAAGGGATCCCGACTGAAGTACCGCTTTATCAATGAGCACCGCACTGTATGGGATGTGATGAAGATGTGTCGGGTACTGAATGTCGCCCGGGCCGGGTTCTATGCGTGGCTGCACAACCCTGTCCCGGCGCGTGATAAAGATAACCAGCGCCTGCTGATACTTATCCGCGACTCATATTCCCTGAGCGGAGGAGTATACGGTTACCGGCGGGTTCATGGTGATCTGAACGAAATCGGGGGAAACCTGCGGTAAAAACCGGGTGGGCCGCATCATGCAACTGAACCGGATTAAAGCTGTACGCGGCTATAAAGCGCCACGTCGTATCGCCGGCAGACTTTCAGTGGTTGCTCCTAATCGCGTGCAGCGGCAGTTCACCGTTGTCCGGGCCAATCAGGTCTGGGTCACCGACATTACTTATATCCGCACCTGGCAGGGATGGTTGTATCTGACGGTGGTTATCGATCTCTTCGCCCGTAACGTGGTTGGCTGGTCGATGAAACCCACTCTCTCACGCGAACTGGCGCTCGACGCGCTGATGATGGCGGTCTGGCGCCGAAAACCGGACGGCGAGGTCATCGTACACAGCGATCAAGGTAGTCAGTACGGCAGTGACGACTGGCAGCGCTTCTGCCGGGCCAATAACCTGGCACCGAGCATGAGCCGGCGTGGCAACTGCCAGGATAATGCAGTGGCCGAATCGTTCTTTAGTTCACTGAAAAAAGAACGCATCAGGAAGCGAATATACAAAACCCGGGATCTGGCCCGGGCGGATATCTTCGATTACATTGAAGTGTTCTACAACCGGGCCCGGCGTCACAGCCATCTTGGCGGCGTCAGTCCGGAGGCCTTCGAACAGGCCTCGTCGTGAGGACAGGAAATGTCTACTGTTGTGGGGTCAGTCCACTACATCGCAATCGGCACCGATACGATTACAAAACGTACGGAACTACCCAGCTTACACTTTGCCCAGCAATTCGCTGATTAAATAATACTTATCACAATCAGAATCTACACAATCTCTGAATTCTTCGACAAAACGGGGGAAGAGATGCAAAAGCGTAAAGCGGTTAATATACTTCGGGGATAGTGGTAACCATTATGCACATGGGCCTGGTTACTATAACACGCGCGGGAGATATCATTACTCTCTTTCTCAAAGAGTTTGACTCCATGTCCTAACAGAGAAAATTGCTCCACAAGGTACATGCCAAAAACCACCGCCGTCAATTATTATATCTTTGCATATAATTGCATTAATGCCTTTAATTAAATAAAATTTATGTTATTCCTTTTATATTCCAGAAGGTCAGAAATAAATTTAAATTAAAACTTATTTAAAAATAAGGCCATCCAAAAGGATGGCCTTATATATTCTAATTTTATAAAACTAACTAATTAATCAAGCCATTCCGTATGGAAGACGCCTTCTTTATCAGTACGTTTATAAGTATGTGCGCCAAAATAATCACGCTGAGCCTGAATCAGATTTGCTGGCAGTACCGCAGCACGGTAGCTATCATAATAGGCAACCGCAGCGGCAAAAGTAGGCACCGGAATACCATTTTGTACGGCATAGGCGACAACATCACGCAGAGCCTGTTGGTACTCATCGGCAATTTTCTTAAAGTAAGGTGCCAGCAGCAGGTTAGCAATTGCCGGTGTTTCTGCGTATGCATCGGTAATTTTCTGCAGGAACTGTGCACGAATGATGCAACCAGCGCGGAAAATTTTCGCAATTTCGCCATAGTTCAGATCCCAATTGTATTCGTCAGAAGCAGCACGCAACTGAGAAAAACCCTGAGCATAAGAGACGATTTTACCGAGATACAATGCGCGTCGGACTTTCTCGATAAACTGCACTTTATCGCCAGCAGGCTGGGCCTGCGGGCCGCTCAGAACTTTAGACGCGGCAACACGCTGCTCTTTCAGCGACGAGATATAGCGTGCAAATACGGATTCGGTGATCAGGGAGAGCGGTTCGCCAAGATCCAGTGAGCTCTGGCTGGTCCATTTACCTGTACCTTTGTTGGCTGCTTCATCGAGAATCACATCGACCAGATAGTTACCCTCTTCATCTTTTTTAGTGAAGATGTCCTTGGTAATGTCGATCAGGTAGCTGCTCAGCTCGCCTTTATTCCACTCGCTAAAAGTGGTGGCCAGCTCTTCATTAGACAGGTTCAGACCACCTTTCAGCAGAGAGTAGGCTTCTGCAATCAACTGCATGTCGCCATATTCGATACCGTTGTGAACCATTTTAACGTAATGGCCCGCACCGTCAGCACCGATATATGTCACACAGGGCTCGCCATCTTCGGCAACGGCTGCAATTTTGGTCAGGATCGGTGCCACCAGTTCATAGGCATCCTTCTGACCGCCAGGCATGATGGATGGGCCTTTCAGTGCGCCCTCTTCACCACCGGACACACCGGTACCGATAAAGTTAAAGCCCTCAGCAGACAGTTCGCGGTTACGACGAATGGTGTCCTGGAAGAAGGTGTTACCGCCATCAATAATGATGTCGCCTTTTTCCAGATAGGGTTTCAGGGAGTCAATAGCAGCATCTGTGCCAGCGCCCGCTTTCACCATCAACAGGATGCGACGGGGAGTTTCTAAGGATTCAACAAACTCTTTCACGGTGTAATATGGAACCAGTTTCTTGCCGGGGTTCTCGGCAATCACTTCTTCGGTCTTATCGCGGGAGCGGTTGAAAACGGAAACGGTATAGCCACGGCTTTCGATGTTAAGCGCCAGGTTGCGCCCCATCACGGCCATACCAACAACGCCGATTTGTTGCTTAGACATTACTTACTCCTGTCAGGTGTGGTAACCCTTAGGCCGTCAGGCCATTGGGCTTAAGTAAAGATTATAGTAACGTAGATTACACACGCTGGGTATCTGCGAAAGAGGCAACTTACCACCAATCCATGTACAGACGTAAAGAGCCACACTTTCGCAGGTTAATGACTGAAATGATGTTACTTCCGTATGTCGTGCTACATGTCAGGTAATCATTACCTCGTCCAGAGAATTTAAGCATCGATAATCAGAATATCAATTGGTGAAAATGCAATTATTTCAGACTTTTCTCGTTCATAGGCAATAAAAACTCGAGAATAATGAATTAACTTATGTAGCGGTGTTTCGAGAAAGCGGCATTAATAGCTGCATAACAGCCATATGGTTCAATTAAAGAATACATCATTGTGCTGCGCATGTTCAATCGCAAAATCAGCACAACGTTCTCTTTAATAGCAAATAACTCAGCATTGATTGTTCACAATAAAATATGAAACAAACATATATTCAACTAATTAAATAATCTTCTACGCAAAGCGATTTTAATCTTGAACTGCCCCACGCATCAAAATTTGAAATGCCAGTGATCGCTGAATAGTCCTGCCATTTTTTGTTTTGTACCAGGGTAAGCATGCTCAAACTAAGCTCATGGGGCGTCAACTCAATATTGAGACGCTTACTTAGCGCGTTGTAATTCTCTGCGAATAACATTGCGCCGTCACAGATATCAGAAATACTCTGTGAAAGGTCACGTTTCAAACCACGCCCCTGATCACCGACTGGAGATGAGGTAGCTGCATCATAACCAATAATTGAGTCATGCGGCGCAGAGAAAAAGAGTTCAATGGCAACACGGTTTTCATAAATTTGATCAATGAGGGATATATCTGCATTGCCGGCTTCATACATCGCATGCATCTGCAGGAATGTTGTACGTCTGAGTTTCTCTGCAGTATTCGCGAGGCAGAAATAATAACCGTGAATCTCTATATCAATAAATTGCTTCACCGCATGGTAAAACGCTTCTTGTGTTGTACCACTCCAGCCGACATCCACGAGAGCAATTTTCTCACCTGATTTAATACCTAACTTTTGAATATAAGCAAAAAGACCACGGCGGTTTTTACGGCAAACCAGTAAGATTTGCCATCTCCACGCATACAAAAAATTGGTCATTAATGGGAATAGCTCTGGCGTCAGCGCAGTTTCCGCAGACAGTCCAAAAGAAGCCATAATCTCAGGTGCTGGCGGAACAACACCTATGCGCTCAAGGACTTCACGTGGTTGCAACCCCTCGGCTCCGGAGAGTAAAAATGGGATGAACTGAACAAAATTTTGATCATTAATTGTCGCAAGCGTCAGCGCTGTACGGGAACCATAGAAATAGGTTGAATCAGGGAAATCACCAACATCACCTCGCTCCACCATTTTTTGCATTATATAACCATCACGGGATAAGAAAAACACGTGATCGATCTGCTGTGCTACCGCCTGAGCTTTAATCCATTTAAGGAAACCAAGAGATGCGGCACCGCCATAGGTAAAACCTAAGCTTTTATAAGTCTGCAGATCATGATAACCCTCATGGCTTTTTAACATCCCCTGAGCAAAAGAGAGTGACAGTGGTAGACCTTTGCAAATGGTGCTTAAGTAATGGGAACAATAGTGATATGCAAGAAGGCCTTTCTCACGCGGGCGTATCACATCGGATATTTCATTATCACCAACATGTAAAATCTGATCCGTAGAAACATCCAGTCTACGTGCAATGATGTCAAAGAGTTCCCCTGAATCACGCTTAGTCGCGTTTTCATCGGCTGAACTGAACACCGCAACACCGGTAACACCATGTTGCTCCAGCGCCTGCTCAAAAAAACGTGCCGGTAAATACATATCGGAAGTAACAATGACCGTTTTCCCGGCCTCTTTTAAATGTTTAAATAAGTCAAAGATAATACCATTTGGCTCAACTAAGTTTAGTTCCAGTTGATATTCTGCATTGATCAATTGTTCCGAAGTATATTTATCGTCGGCGAAGGCAGCATAAATACCTGCAATAGTAATCTCTTTTTTACCACTGGCACTCATCTGACGAAACGCTTCAACCTGAGCGCTTTGCCGTTTTGTTTTGAAATTATCAATACCCAGTTGCTTCCCAAGGATGTCAAATGCATCCTCTGGGTCAGCAAGCGGACGGGTAAATAATGTATCGAAAAAATCAAAAGAGATCACTTCCGCATCATTTAATGCAGTTACTGACAAATCTTTAAATGATTCAATCGCTTCAGCAAAGCGATTGAATTCAGGTCCCAGAATAGTATTCATAAGCATCAGCAACCAACCTCAAAATTAATGCCGTTAGGGTGCAAATTGATATTGAAGAATGGATCATATTGATAATAACGAGGATGTTTTTCGTTGAGTCGACTTAGCTCGTTCATGAGGCGTCGCACTTTTTCTTCATCCTGATGATCCAATCCACGACTAACGGACTCGTAATGATAAAGTTCAACAGCCGGGCACATTACATTGTAATATCCCGCATCTACGCTGCGGAAACATAAATCTACATCGTTATAGGCAATAGGAAACGATTCGTCGAACTGACCGATTCGATCGAATTTTTTCCTTTCCATCATAAGACATGCACCGGTTACCGCCAGCCAGTTATATTCCAGAAGGTTACGCATGAAATAGCCTGGGTGCGTGCGATCCATATTATGTAGCGCGTGCATCGGCCCACCGGCAAGATTCAGTACGCCAGCGTGTTGGACAAGATTAGTTTCCGGATAGATTAATTTTGCACCTACAGCACCAACATGTGGCAATTGGGCGTAACCAATTAGACGCTCTAACCAATCAGCATGCAAAACTTCTGTATCGTCGTTCAAGAAAAGCAGAATCTCGCCTTTTGATTCAGCCACACCAACATTGTTGAGTTCCGAGAAGTTGAACGGGCGATCATGGCGAATGACTTTTATCTTTTCTTCGCTTTCGAGCGAGGAAAAGTATTCAAGTGCATCAGCAGCAACAGAGCCATTATCGAGAATAATGATCTCATATTGGCTGTAACGTGTCATATTTTTAATGGAATCAACACAGCGACGCAATACATTACAATTGTCACGGGTAGGAATAATAATGCTGACTAACGGATTACCCACCGGGAAGTAATTTACACGAAAATAACCTGCAGGACCTACTACAGGTTCGACGACGCCCTGTAGACCGCGACGAGCCAGTGCGTCTTTACGCACATTAACAGAGGCTTCAAGGACATAATCTTTCGCTGCAATATCAGAAGCGGTAGATTGGGGAATAATTCGCCAATGATACAGTACCTTAGCAATATGGCTAATTTTTGACGTCTGTTCAGAGACGCGCAAAACAAAGTCCCAATCCTGACAGCCATCAAATTCTGAACGTAATAGACCCGTTTTTGCCAGTAATGATTTTTTGACGCAAGAAGCATGGCACGTAAACATCGTGCTCATCATGGTATCCGGCGACCAGTCAGGCTTGAAGTGCGGCTGGACGTAGAATCCTTCTTCGGAGAGTTTATCTTCATCACTGTAGATAAAGTCAGGATCATCATTGTTAATGCATAGCGCCATTTCATATAAGCAATCTGGCGTCAGGAGATCATCGTGGTCCGTAAAGACAATATAATCGCCAGCAGCGTGCTCAATAGCAACATTCGTTGCGCCAGAAATACGGCTATTCGTTTCAAGATGAACAACTTTGATCTGTGGATTGGTGATACTTTTTAAAACGTCATAGAGTTGCGGATCGGTACTGCAATCGTTAGCCAGAACCAATTCCCACTGTGGGTACCACTGCCCTTCGATAGATTCGATGAGCTCATGGAGCAGATCCAGTGGCGTGTTGTAGATTGGTACCACAATAGAAAAGAGTGGTTTGACAGCCATATTGCTAATAATGACTGATAAATTTTCCGGTTGTGCGGGAGTAACGTAACAGTATTCCGCAGCACCATGTCGCAGATGGTAGCCTTCGCTTCGGTTGTACGTAATTGTGGTCGGCAGCATTACCTCCATTGGGGTTATGTTACCAACAGCAGATGCAATATTTTCGTCATTACCAGCAACGAAAGGTGTTGCCATTGGAACTGGTGCGGCGGCGGCGGCGTGCAGCATCTGCATCATGCGTTGCTGTCGAAGGCGCGCGATAATCCCCTTCCACCCCTCCCGATGTAAGGTACTCATCCCGCGTGAAATAATTTTCTTCAGCCCATGCTGACGATACAAACGTTGGGTAACAGAGGCCAATGCCTTAGACCTGTGTTTTATTTTCCCTACTGCGCGCAGTGGTGCTGTCACTTTCCAGCTGGATGAACTCTCGAGGGCGTTTATTCTTGCCATTGCGCCTGCCAGTTGGGCATTAACATGAGCAAGCTGTGCGTTAACAGATGAAAGTTGCACTTTAGTATTTTCAAGTTGTGCATTTTTGGCATCCAGTTGCGCCTCGGTATCTTCTAATTCGGTATGCACATCAATAAGTCGTACAGTGGTCTCACCCAATTGTACGGTTGAATTCTCCAGTTGCACGGTGGCTTTCTCCAATTGTGCCGTGGTCTTGTCCAAATGTACCGTGGTGTTCTCGAGTTGAACCGCTGTGTCGTCCAGTTCCTCGGTAGTGTTATCCAGTCGTACCTTGGTGTTTTCGAGTTGTACCCGGACATTGTCCATCTGTACTTTTGTATTTTCCAGCTGGGTTTTTGTCTTCTCTAATTGTCCAGAGGTGTCATTCAATTGCTGTGTAGTTTCTTCAAGTTTTTCAGACGTTATTTCCCGTTGTCTGGCAGTCTCCTCCAGTCGTTCTATCGTTTTTTCAAGACGTGACGTTGTTTCCGTAAGTTCAATATGCGTTTCATTTAACTTCGCGGATACGTCATTTAATTTTTGTTGTTCAAGCATTAAATTATAAGTTCTATTGGCTTTGAAAATCTCAGCTAGCGCACTTTCTCTGATAAGCTCTACCTCAGCTTCAATATACAGTTCAGAGAGTGCAGGGACATTTTTTAATACTATCTGCGGGTCTTGTGATGTCGCATAATAAACATCCTGCTGCTGCCCCTTCTGAACCCGCAGAATATCTGTAAATTCAACATCTGGCTTATGAGGGGTTAACTGCCAGATAATATCGCCATCAGCATTTTTGATAGTTAAGCCAGGTACAGAGAACCAGTGACAGCCATCTACCGGATCGAACCGTAATTTAGTTACAGGCTTTTGGTTGCTGCCCTTAATTGCCCAGCGAATTGTATTTTTGCCCCAGTTCAGCACTGAGAATTGTGTATTTTCTTCCGCAAAATCTTCCTCTCCAAAGGCGAAATAGACACAGGCTCTACTATGTTTAATACTCACCGGAGCAAGAGGTCGCTCTTCGTGCCAGATAAGTAAATCGTCAAAGTTACGGCCTGTGACCTGATGCTGGAATTGAGCTTCTTTTCGCATGTACCGCTGCAGATCATCATCTGCCAATACAATTCCCAAACTTGCAAATACTTGATGAACAAATTCTTTTCGGGTAATTAACTCATTATCAGCTAATGGACGGACCCTTGCCTGATTGAGTACCAGGATGATACCTCTGAACAAGAGATGCCCCAGTTCAATTCGCTCCGTACCTTCCCACTCAACGTCGAATAAAATAGGCTGCCCATCAGAGAGAATAATATTCTGCGGGATGGCATCAATAAAATACGCAGGTAAACTAAAATTAGCATTGATTTTCAAAACCAGACTACTATCCCTATCATTCTTTATGAAGTAATCAAGAGCAGAGAGCCATTGTTTCATCAAGCCCACAATATCATCAATTGTCCAATTGGCGGTGCAGAGAGTATTGATAAATTGCTGACCAAGTAGTGTTCCGCGATAATATTTATCGACATCCTTCCTGATTTGCGAGTATTTATTCTCTTCCCGCTCAACACTCTCACTTGTAAAAAAGCGGTAAGAAATATCCACTTCGCCATTATCAGTGCGGCGGAAGAGTGTTTCTTTAGCGTATTCTTTTTTGCGTTGTGTGCTGTAATGGTAAGCAAGAACCGTCTTGTCTAAAGGTATTTCAGCATCAATACTGGCGACAAAAATAAACGAGTTCGCAAGTGACACCCCAAGCTTGTTCTTGAAAATTTCGGGGAAGCTATTCTGTAGCGAGAATGTCAAATGCGCAGGTAATTGCGGATCGCTGAACACACTCTGAACGGCAAGCGCGGACGCGTCAAAGTCCGCCATATCGCTACCTTGTGGGGTAATAATCGACATGGGGAGTTTGTAATCCGGGAACGGCAATAATACATCCGAGTGCTTGTAACCCGTTTCAGTGAGAAGATTGCTTAACTCTGCATAACCCCAGGTTTTAGCTTCTCCAGCTTTATAACGTCCTTCGATGCCATACATTGACTGACGTATATGATCTTCAGGCGCGCCGGCAAAATACTTAAGGCCTAATTTATTTTCAATGGCAATGAATAAAAAGCCGCCGGGCTTAAGTAATTTACGAACCTGGGTAAGTAAATCCTTCTCCGGATGCTCACCCTCGCCAAACATTGTTGCATATTCAAGAACACCAATAAGGGTAATGGCATCGAACTGTCGGCCTGGAGTAAAGCGGTCAAAACGCTCGGCAACAACCTGCACATTGTCCAGATCGCGAGTACGGCTGGCAGCAATCGATGCCCTCCGCTGGCTTCCTTCCAGAGCCAGAATATTACCACCATTTTCGCCGAGAAAACGGCTGATGGCCCCACAGCCTGCACCAATTTCAAGGACATCACCTTGCAATAAATGGGCAAAGGGGCGTAAGACATTTCCGCGCTGCGACGTCAAATGGTAGAGCGTCTGCCAGTCAATGCATTTATTGCGTAACTCATCAGAAAAAACCGAAATATCTTCCGCATCGCGGATAATGCCAGCAAGGCGTTCTTCCGCCTCATCACCATCGTTATAACCTATATTGGTGTAGTCTTCACGTCTCCATACATTTAGACTTTTATCGAAAAAATAGCCAAGACTTTCGAGTTGAAACATAAAACCCACCTGTATTTGTAACACCGCTCAGGCAATGCCCGGCGATGTCACATTTCATTGCAGACTAATATGAGTGTCTAAATTTACTAAACCGATAAACTGTACACGGTTCAACACACTCAAATGTATAGAATCGTAACGCCTGTCATGCGGCACAACGGAACCACCTTCATCACAACTGGCGATACCCACCGAGATAAAATAATCCCCGGAAGCCAGGTTGACAGGCATTGATAAAGAAGCATGCATAATATCTCCGGCATTGAATTGCCTGGACATATCAATATTCTGAAATTCACTGTTAGTGTTATAAATTGTCACCCCTTCTTTGGTTTTGAGTGCAAAACCAAAAATAGGACGATATACCGCTTCTTTAAACCTTACGTAAAACTGCAAATGAATAGCACGTTCGCCCTCGATCACCAGTGGATACTGCTTATCATCCTGAACCAACTGATAGTCCAGTATTTCAGCCTTAAGATCGCCCCAACGGTACTCCGAAGGGTTGTAATTAGGCCTTTGTTCATAACACAGTCCATCCTTGAACCAGTTCTGAACTCTCAGGGAACTCAGTAGATTCTCCTCTGTACGTTGCTGCTCACTACCCGACTCGCTCTCCCCAGAAATAGCTTCTTTTTCATCCGTTTTGCCAAAGAGAAGATCGAGATATTTATTCACCACTACGCGTGGGCTGTCTTGCATGAGCATAACTCCGTCATTAATTAAAATGGCAGAGTCGCAATGGGTCACAATCTGTTCAGTCGCATGGGAGACAAACAGAATAGAGGTTCCCTTTTCTTTTAACTGTTTTAAACGCGCAAAACATTTCGCCTGAAACCGCGCATCACCAACCGCCAGCGCTTCATCCACAATCAAGATTTCCGGTTCTATTTGCGCCTGGATAGCAAACGCCAGACGTACCAGCATCCCGCTTGAATAAGCACGGACAGGAGAATCAATAAAATGTCCGATATCTGCAAAGCTAATGATATCATCTAATTTTTCTTCAATTTCAGCTCTGGTCAAACCCAGTAATGCTGCATTGAGGTAGATATTTTCCCTGCCTGAAAAATCATTATTAAACCCGGCACCCAGTTCAAGCAATGCGGCAACACGTCCATGCAACTTAACGTTACCAGATGTGGGAGTCAGCGTGCCCGCAATTATTTGCAGAAGAGTTGATTTCCCCGAGCCGTTTTTACCGACAATCCCGACGGTTTCGCCTTTTTTCAAGCGAAAGCTGATATCCTGCAACGCCCAAAACTCATCATGGTAGAGTCTGGTTACTTTTTCTGTGCGATGATGGACTTTCGGTACGATAAATTCTTTTAATCGTTTAATTGGGTTATCGTAGACTTGATAGCATTTACTGACATTATCAATTTCAATTGCATACAGATCAGATGACATCAGCAAACCCTCCTCTTGTTTTCTGGAACCAGATATAGCAGACATAGGTAATCCAGATAGAGTTTACTGAATAAATTGCTAATCCGAAGAAGTCGGGCAATTGCCCCCAAACAATAACAACGCGTGATTGCTCAATAATATAAGTCAAGGGATTAAGCAGCACGATACTTTGCATCCACTCTGGCAATGCCGCGAGAGGATAAAAAACAGGAGAAAGAAATATTAAAACAGTAACAATTACACCGATCGACTGCCCGATATCACGTATATAAACACCCAGTGAAGAAATAAGCCATGATAGACCCAGTGATAATATTACCAATGGTAAAAAGACTATCGGTGCAAATATCATCGTCCAATTTATATAGCCATTAAAAATAAAAAAAGCCATAATCAATACGGCGCTACTGATCATACTTTGAAAGACTGAAGATAACACGGTGACTACTGGCAATATTTCTAAAGGGAAGACAACTTTTTTGACGTAATTAGAATTTTGTAAAATTAAATTTGGTGCTCTCAGCAAGCACTCGGCCAGAAACGAATGGATAATCATGCCAACAAAAAGAATAACAGCAAACTGTGTTTTAGGTTCATCAGCGGCAGCATTTCCCCACCGAGCTTTAAATACAACAGAAAAAACCAATGTATATATCGCAAGCATGAGGATAGGGTTAATTAGGGACCATACCACACCAATCGCCGAACCTTTATACTTACTCAGAATGTCCCTTTTCGTCATTTGAAAAATAAGACTTCGATTATTTATCAGCGAACTCATAAGAGAGGCTGATGATATTATTTTTTCTTTTCCACTCACAACTTCACCTCAAAATTTCATATCTGCCATCAAATTTTATTCAAAAAAATCGCGGCGATGAGCGCAATATTTCCACACCAGGTTTGCCGATATAATCTGGTTTCAAATATCATCTTGATTCTAGAAAAAATATTCGCATTCCGATTGCTGTCGAAACTCGATAAGATTTTGGCATTTTCCGGGGTCAATCTATTCTGGAATGGTTTGAGGAGCTCAAGGTTTTTATCATTCCAGCGTTTAAAATGCCCACCCATCAATTTCTTGATCCGTTGAGCGCGGGCAAACATACTTAGATTCGATCCGATGAGGTTTTCCTGATGTTGCCGATATTTTATCGTAGGCGAAGAATCGTAGTGGACATCCCCTCCACAGCCCGTGATCAGTATGTATACCCACCAATCATGGGAAATTATTTCCTGCCATTTTGGGGTTTCAATGACAATATTTCTGGCTTGCTTATTAAGCACCATAGTATTACCGCCAGCGATACTTTGTACTAACGCATTACGGAATGAAGGTGTTTTATCAAACAGCGGAGAGAGGCCAATAACCTCCCCTTCTTCATCTGTAAGAATTGTCCTGCCGCAATACACTGAAGGTGTTTGTGGGTTGTGCGCTAAATAATTCAGAGCATGGGATAGTTTGTTCTCTACCCACTCGTCATCTTGATCGCTGAAGGCATAGTAATCAAAGGCATCACCACAGCTCTCAAGCGCAGAGATAAAATTCCAGGCAAATCCTTTATTAGGCCCATGGAGCAGGACAATTTTGTCCTCTCCATAGTTTTGCTGGTACTCATGAATAATATCCAGAGTACCATCAGTCGAGCCATCATCAGACACAAAAATAACCCAGTTCTGATGAGTTTGATGAGTAATTGAGTCAAGCTGTTTGCGTATAAACTTACATCCATTGTAAGTACACAAGAGTATCGCGACTCTCTTATCTATCTTCATGTTAGGGATATGTTTCCGCACCTGATAAGAGAAGCCCGTTCTGATCTTTTGCCGACAACTGCACTTGACCAACGTCCGGCCATTCGATATTGATTTGCGGATCGTTCCAGATAATGCAACGTTCCGACTGTGGTGCATAATAATTTGTCGCTTTATAAACAAACTGTGCTGTATCGCTCAGGGTTAAAAAACCGTGGGCAAATCCTTCCGGGATCCACAACTGACGTTTGTTTTCAGCGCTCAATATCGCCCCAACCCACTGACCGAAAGTGGCAGAATGTTTTCGAATATCCACAGCGACATCGAACACTTCCCCTTCGATACAACGCACCAGCTTGCCCTGTGCATGCGGGTCAAGCTGATAATGCAGACCACGAAGCACACCTTTCTGCGATTGCGAATGGTTGTCCTGAACGAAGTCGATTTTTTTCCCTACCGTTTCTTCAAAAATTTTTTGACTGAAACTTTCAAAGAAAAATCCACGTGCATCACCAAAAACTTTCGGTTCAAAAATAAATACTTCAGGAATTGCTGTCTTAATTACATTCATTGATTTACTTTCCAAGCATTTCAGTCACGACACGTTTTACACCTACTTTCCAGTCAGGAATAACGGTTGCAAAGGCGGTCTGGAATTTCAGGTTCGACAAACGCGAATTGGACGGGCGTTTGGCCGGGGTTGGATATGCTGATGTGTCAACCCCTTTCACTTCCTTGATGGCGAGCGATTCACCCAGTTCCTGAGCGATGGAGAAAACATATTGCGCATAGTCATACCAGGTGGTTTCCCCACTGGCGACGAGGTGATAAGTACCAAACAGCGAGGCATTATTTGTCGCAGCACGGATGGCGATCGCAGTGCAATCTGCCAACAGCTCCGCACCGGTTGGCGCGCCATATTGATCGTTAATAATGGCTAATTGTTCTTTTTCTTTTGCCAGACGAAGCATTGTTTTCGCAAAGTTCGCACCGCGTGTTGCATACACCCAACTAGTGCGGAAAATGAAATGGCGTGGGTTGTGGGTTGCCACAGCCAGCTCGCCCGCCAGTTTTGTTTCACCATAAACATTCAGCGGCCCCGTCTGCTCATCTTCCAGACGAAAATGCGTACCCTGCCCATTAAAGACATAATCAGTAGAATAATGCACCAGTAACGCACCGAGCTTCGCTGATTCTTTCGCGATCACTTCAACGCTAACAGCATTCAGCAGTTGCGAAAGTTCTTTTTCACTTTCCGCTTTATCTACCGCCGTATGCGCGGCCGCATTAACAATGACATCAGGTTTTACACAACGAATGGTTTCGGCTATCCCCTCAGGATTGGTCAGATCGCCACATAACTCAGTATCAAAAAAATCAACTGCGACAAGTTCACCCAATGTCGACAAAGAGCGCTGCAGTTCCCAGCCCACCTGGCCATTTTTTCCAATTAATAAAATCTTCATGATCTTCTCGTCCGCGCAGCCCAGTGACTATTTTTCGCTAATCAGCAGTTGCAAATAACGACCATAGTCTGTCTTCGACAACTTTTTGATCTGTTCTGCAACTTGTTCTTCATTCAGCCAACCTTTACGGAACGCAATTTCTTCAAGACAGGCGACTTTCATCCCCTGGCGTTTCTCAATGGTATGAATAAATTGCGATGCTTCAACCAGGCCGTCATGGGTGCCCGTATCGAGCCATGCAAACCCACGCCCCAACAATTCCACCTGCAGCTCACCGCGGTCCAGATACATCTGGTTCAGTGTAGTAATCTCCAACTCGCCGCGAGCAGAAGGTTTCACCTGTTTTGCCATTTCGACGACATTTTTGTCGTAAAAATAGAGACCAGTTACTGCCCAGTTTGATTTTGGTTTAAGCGGTTTTTCCTCAATGGATAACGCAGTGTAATTTTTATCAAAATCCACAACACCAAAACGTTCCGGATCCTGCACCTGATAACCAAATACCATCGCACCAGAGGTTAACTGCGCTGCACTTTCCAGTTTCTTACCGAAGCTTTGACCAAAATAGATGTTATCGCCCAACACCAGCGCACATGGCTCGTTATTAATAAATTCTTCGCCAATGATAAACGCCTGCGCCAGACCGTCCGGCGAAGGCTGCACCTCATAGGAGAGACGGATACCGAACTGTGAACCATCACCCAATAAACGCTGGAACGATGCCATATCTTCCGGCGTCGTGATAATCAAAATGTCACGAATACCTGCTAACATCAGTACAGAGATCGGATAAAAAATCATCGGTTTATCGTAAACAGGCAACAACTGTTTTGACACACCCTGAGTAATTGGATAAAGGCGAGTTCCGGAACCGCCCGCTAATACAATACCTTTCATCATTCCGTCCTTATAATTTTATTCTGCAAGCCCCAGGCGTTCACCAGCATATGAACCATCCATCACACGCTGCCACCAGTCCTTGTTAGTTAAATACCATTCAACCGTTTTACGGATACCCGACTCAAAAGTTTCCTGCGGTACCCAACCCAGTTCATCTTTAATTTTGCTCGCATCAATGGCGTAACGCAGGTCATGCCCCGGACGGTCAGTAACATAAGTAATTAAATCTGCAAAGCTACTAATGTTATTAGGTTTTGCGGTAATAATGTCATCCAAAATAGCGCAGATGGTTTTTACCACCTCTATATTCTTACGCTCATTGTGGCCACCGATATTGTAAGTCTCACCCGCAACACCCTCAGTAACGACCTTATATAAAGCACGTGCGTGATCTTCAACAAATAGCCAGTCGCGAATTTGCTCGCCATTGCCGTACACCGGCAACGGCTTACCAGCTAATGCATTAAGAATGATCAGTGGAATAAGTTTTTCGGGGAAATGGTACGGGCCATAGTTATTTGAGCAATTCGTCACCAGGGTCGGCAAACCGTAAGTACGGCGCCATGCGCGAACCAAATGGTCGCTGGACGCTTTCGATGAGGAGTATGGGCTGCTGGGAGAATAAGGCGTTTTTTCGGTAAACAGCGGCAGCACGGTTCCGGCAGGAACTTCATCAGGATGCGGCAAATCGCCGTAGACTTCATCCGTTGAGATATGATGGAAGCGGAACGCGGTTTTGCGGGGTTCATCAAGCTGCGCCCAGTATTTGCGCGCTGCCTCAAGTAGAATGTAGGTTCCTACAATGTTTGTCTCAATAAACGCGGCTGGCCCGGTGATAGAGCGGTCAACATGGCTTTCTGCGGCAAGATGCATGACCGCATCCGGCTGATGTTCCGCAAAAATCCGTTGCATAGCTTCGGCGTCACAGATATCGGCGTGCTCGAAAGCATAACGATTGCTGTTTTCAACCTCAGTGAGAGATTCGAGGTTGCCTGCGTAGGTTAATTTATCGACATTAACCACAAAATCATGAGTATTATTAATGATATTACGAACGACAGCAGACCCGATAAAACCTGCTCCACCTGTGACCAATATTTTCACGAGATTATTCCATCTACTTTGCGTTTGCGAGTTGTTACTGTGGCACCGACATGCAAAATTCAAGCCAGGGCATTGATTCAAAAACAAGGCACGCTACCGCCCCTGGCTCATTAGCTACCAGTGTGCTGTGCGTAACGTCCAACGATGTCATTAGAAAAGCACCAGCTAGTGCAACTGAGAATCATTACCAGGCACTAAATGTTAAAAAACACATTTTCTGCTTAAACCAATACGGAAACAAGGAAAATCTCAAGCCATTAATGTGACTCATTCTGTTCCGTTTATTTCTTAGACGTTGGTTAGGCATTATAAATATAAAAAAAAGCAGTGAGAATGTTCTGAAGCACTAGTGCTTCCTGTCGCCACTCTCAACTGCCATTATAATTAGTTAATTCTTAACTTCTTTATCTGAGCCATCACTGGGTCAAAAGTTTCTTAATACTTTCGCGGAATTTTTGACCTTCTTTCAGATTACGCAGTCCGTAGTTAACGAACGCCTGCATGTAACCCATTTTTTTACCACAGTCGTAGCTCTCGCCGGTCATCAGCATCGCATCCACGGACTGCTTCTTCGCCAGTTCCGCGATGGCATCGGTTAACTGAATACGTCCCCAGGCGCCTGGCTCAGTACGCTCCAGCTCTGCCCAGATTTCAGAGGAAAGCACATAGCGGCCCACAGCCATCAGGTCTGAATCCAGCGTTTGCGGCTGATCCGGTTTTTCGATGAACTCGACGATACGGCTCACCTTACCTTCGCTATCGAGCGGCTCTTTGGTCTGAATCACTGAGTACTCAGACAGATCGCCTTTCATGCGTTTTGCCAGAACCTGGCTACGACCGGTTTCATTGAAACGAGCAACCATTGCCGCCAGGTTGTAACGCAGCGGATCGGCAGAAGCGGAATCCAGAATGATATCCGGCAGGACAACCACGAACGGATTATCACCAACAATGGGGCGCGCGCAAAGGATGGAATGCCCCAGGCCCAGCGGCTGTGCCTGACGAACGTTCATAATGGTCACGCCAGGGGGACAGATAGACTGCACCTCGGCCAACAGTTGACGTTTAACACGCTGTTCAAGTAACGCTTCCAGCTCATAGGAGGTGTCGAAGTGGTTTTCGACAGCGTTTTTGGAAGAATGTGTCACGAGGACGATTTCTTTGATCCCTGCAGCAACAACTTCGTCGACGATGTATTGAATCATTGGTTTATCGACGATAGGTAGCATCTCTTTAGGAATAGCTTTGGTGGCGGGTAGCATATGCATCCCCAAACCTGCTACCGGAATAACTGCTTTCAAATTAATCATTATGCCTTCCACCTGTAAATGATTGATAAATTATAGACCTTCAACTTCTTTTCGCCAGCGTCCACGGGACGAGTTGCCGCGAAATATGTTACGCCGATTGTCTTATAATTGCTGTAGATGTAATCCTGGCAGCGAAATAAAGTCACCAGGATTCATCGTAAAAGCGGCGAAAAACCGGCTACCGCGATGCTGCCGGCAAACGGAAGTTGAGATTTTGCACATTCACAACCTGATGATCGATACGATCGATATCAACGGAACTCTGCCCTTTTTCGTTCACCGCCTTAATATTGGCCAGCGAAAGCAAGGTATCCTGACGCGCCATAAAGCGTCCCCGCACATCCTTGCGTAAATCGAAGTTAAGCTTGAGCGCCGGTCCCACAGACGCCTCTTGCATGACATTGATGTTTCTCAGGAAAAGATGCTGCGGCTTGTTATGAAACTCCAGCGTTGCCCGCTGTAAGTTGAGATTGGTAATGGCCACAAATGAGGTGGCGTTACCGGACGATATCTGGATCCCGCGCAGCTTGTACTGACTCTGTGCATTTTCCAGGTGAATATCGTTCAGTTTGAAATTTTGCGGAATGGACAAATAATCGCCTTTGATAACCCCGTAGCCGATGAGCATCCCGGCGCTGTTGACCATCGATACGTTATCGATGACAAAATTGTCACAGCCATATATCGCCACCGTCGCGTTATCAATACCGGCTTTTTTGCTGAAGTCCGGCGTAATATTTTCTGCCTTAATGTTACGAATAATAAAATGTTTGCCGTTTTCAACATGGACCAGCTGTCGGCAATTGCTGCCGGTGATGTTGGCAACAACAAAATTCTTCACCGCCTGATCTTCCGGGTAGGTGTTATCGTAGGTACTGCCCGCCAGCCCAATGCCGATTCCCCAGTTGATTTTACCGTTGGTACAGTCAATGTGATCAATGACATGGTCGGAGATGAGGATATCGCGATCGTTAATGGCGACGTTCCATTCCACCGCGTCCCCCTGCAGGTAGCTAAAGTGGCTATTGGTGATTCGGGCGCCAATAATCTGATTATGAAAACCCTGGCGCAGGATGGCGTAGTTAGCTTTCATGACGGTGATGTTATCGATGGTCAGATTGCGCATCACCTTCGGCTCTTTACCACCGATGTAGATTTGCGCCACCGGGCCATAACCGCTCATATTCAATCCCTGAATAACACAGTCTGAGCCGCGCACATCCAGCGTCAGATTGTACAGGCTACCGCCCTTCTCGCCGATGACCTTACAGCCATCCTGCAATACCAGACGCCCGCGGCCATTGCTTTTAATACTCCCTCGCACCAGCAGCGTTTTCCCTGGCGGGATGAAGACCCCGGTATTGAGATTTTCACACACCACCCCTTCCGGGATTTCGACCGTTTGCGCGTCGTTAAAGGCCTGCTTCAACGCCGCAGGCCAGTCGGTTGTCTGATAACGACGGATATCCACCGTGTCGGCGCGCGCTGTGGCGACCGGTAAAAAAGGCAGCGCCGCAAGAGCGGCGCCAGCAGTCAGGAAACTGCGTCGGTTAAACGCAAATCGATGCTTTTTTTCAAACTCAGACATAGGACCTCGATTCAGAGCGCCTGTAGCAGCGTGGCAAGTTGCTGATTGATACGTTGCTGGTTGAAGTCGGTTTCGATTTTTTGGCGAGCGCGGGTAATCACCGGTGTGAGATCCTGACGCTGCATCGCGCTGAACTCAACGAGTTTATCCGCCAGCGTGCGGGCATCATTTTCTGGTACCAGCCAACCTGACTCCCCTGGGTTGATCAGTTCAGGAATACCGCTGTGCACCGTCGACACCACCGGAATACCCACGGCCATCGCCTCCATGAGCGCCACGGGAATCCCTTCCATATCGCCATCCACACCGGTCACCGACGGCAATAAAAAGAGATCGGCTTCATCCAGCATCGCTTTGACCTCATGGCTGGGCTTAAAGCCCGGCATATGGATCACATCATCCAGTTGGTATTGCTCAATCAGGGTGCGCAAGCGCCGCTCCCACGGGCCAATGCCCAAAATAGTCCAGGTAAAGGCCACGCCACGCTCTTTGAGCAAACGGCAGGCTTCAATACCCACATGCAGCCCTTTTTTCTCGGTCAGCCGCGCGACAGAGATCATCTGTAGCGGCGTTCCGGGGGCTTTCACCGGGCGCAGGGTAAAACGGGCGATATCCACCCCCATGCGCGAGATGGCAATTTTTTCTTCCGGACAACCCATACTGCGAAGCCGTCCGGCCCACAGCTCACTAATAGGCAACATCAGATCGCCACGGCGAAAAAGCTGTTGATATTCCGGGGTATAGTGACTAAGTACATCCCGGTGCGAAATATCAATGCCGTGGAAAACAGTGGCAATCTTGCCCTGTAACAGACCCAGTTCGCGCAGTTTCGCCGCCGTAACCCCTGCCGGGCCAAAATGGGCAATAAAGACATCGGCACGAAAGACCTGTGGTGTCAGACCGCAGATGGCTGCCAGAATCAAGTTTCGTGCCTCATCACCGTAGCGCGACATATTGAGCGCTTTCCAGGTGGAGGCGCGCCCCGCACCGCGTAATATCGCTTTTCCGCGATAGCGCAGTTTCGCCAGCTTGCCCTCTGGCTCGTCCAGTAGCCAGTGGGTTTTCTCCGCCAGGCGATATTCTGTCCAGGCGCTATGGGTGTTCTGCAAATCGCCCTTATGCAGCGCGACGATTTCCACCTCATAGCCCATGTTGATAAACGCCACAATCTGATTCAGAACAAAGGTTTCTGAGGCGAGCGGGAATTTCAGCAAGAAGAAGCTGACTTTCATTTCACCTCCCGAATGCGATCCAGCACCGATTTCACCATCAACGCGCCTTTCTCACGCTCGGCCGCCACGGCGGTAGCAAGGCGTTGGTTAAGTGCAGGCAGTTGTCCGAGCGTGTCAGCCGCCATGGACGCCAGCGAGCCATCCAGCAGGTGGCGAATATCCACCGCCATCTCCGGCATACCGAGCTGCTGCATAATCCCGGCTGATTTGTGTTCGTAGTTAATGGCGATAGCCGGCGTACCGAAGTTCATCGAGATAATGGCAGAGTGCAGACGCGTTCCCACTGTCAGATCGCAGGCGGCGAGAATTTTGCCCATTTCGAGGTCGTTAAGTTCATCCATCACTACATGGTAGCGGGACGGGTCGCTAATATACTGACGCAGATTGAGCGCCACCATTCGGTCATCTTTGTTGTAACTGTCGATACCGGTACAGGTGGAGAGCGCGATCACCTGCCAGCCTGCATCCAGGATCCGGTTTACCACCTCAGCAAAGGCTTTTTCATAGGCTTGCTGGGTGGTATTGAGACGGCGGTCAAATGGGGCAAGTTCACGCAGCGTAATAGCGACGGTTTTCTGTTTCGCCGCCACATCCAGCCAGTGACGCACGGCATAGCTGGGGGTAAACGACGCATCATCTTCCACCAGCCAGGCGGTATCGACGCCCTGTTCGACTTTCTCGGTCGTGATTTCACTCTGCTTCATCAAATTCAGACTGACGCTCTCACGCAGGATCAACGCGTCGCAATGGCCAAAGACGTAATTAGCCAGTTGATTAAACTGCGGATCCTGGAACGGCCCGACGCTGTGACCAATCATATACAACGGTTTTTTGGCCATAAACGTACACAGAGCATGTTCGAACTGCGGGACGCCATAAAGGTCGACAAAAAAGGAGCCGCCGACCTGGATAATCGCATCATAGCCTGCCAGCAGGCGGACAAAATCGGTAAAGCCCTGGGCAATGGCAATGTTGCGCAGCTTTCCGCTGTCTGTCACCCGGGAAAGCAGAACCTGGTGCTGGTAGCGACGGCGCAGAACCTTTTTCACCCGCCCCACTAGCCCGGCGGCCGTATTGTGCGCTTTCATCTGGCTGTAGAGCGGGTCACCCATTACCGGACGGTTCAATAGCCAGGAAGAACTCACCGGATAGCGGCTCATTACGTCCACTTCCGCTTGTGGTTCGATGCGGGCAATCGCATCCAGCAACCCGCGCAAAATGGCGCTGTCGCCACGGTTGCCGCAGGTGTGATTGCCAAGAATTAATAATTTCATAATGACCTCTCAGAGAATTCCCCTCACCCTGGCCCTCTCCGCTGGGGCGAGAACTGGGGTGAGGGGGAAAATGAATATCAACCTGCACGCAAGAGCGTTTTCATCTTTTCGTTGCGGCAAAACTGGCGCTTCATCTCCACCACCAGCGCATTGCGTGACAGCACAATCATCGCCGCGAACGCCAGCGCGCCCGCAGCCACCTGAACGGCAAGCAGTGCCGACACCGGCAGACGCCCGGCGAGTGCCAGCCCCAGCCCGTAGCTCACCACCAGCGTCGGCAGTGATAAATAGAACGGCAGCCACAGACTCAGGATGTACTGGCGATAGCTGGATCCCAGAACAGGTTTGATCATCACGAAATAGCTCAGGACGGTGTTGATAATCTGCACCAGCAGAAAGCCCAGTGTGACGCCAATCGCGCCTGCCAGGTGACCGCCGACAATGATGGCGGGAATAAACAAAAAGGTTTTGAAGACATTAAATTTAAAGCTGATATCCACCCGGGCTTTGGCCATTAACAACGACCCAATCGGATTGCCGACCGCACGCAACAGACCCACAATGCACAACAGTTGCAGGACAGGAATGATGCTGCTCCACTTCTCGCCAAACACCAGCGGCACGAAATTGTTCGACACCACCAGCAGCCCCAGCAGGATCGGGAAGTTAATGATCCCCACCACCGACAACAGCTTGTAAAAATTAAGCCGCAGCTTTTCCGTGTCATCCTGAATTTTGGCAAACGCCGGGAACAGGACGCGCGTAATAATGGGGTTGAGTTTCATTGGCGGAACGACGGCCACGTTATAGGCCAGGTTGTAACCGCCCGCAACGCTGGCCCCAAGGATGCGCGCCAGTACCAGCGTGGAGAGATTGGTGTTCAGGTAGTTAATGACGCTGTCCGCCGTAAGCCACGCGCCAAACTTGAGGTTAGAACTGACCGAACGCAGCGAAAAGTGCAGGCCAGGACGGTAGATCTTGCGGCCAAACCAGCCGAAGAGCAGCGTACGCACGGCGCTGTTCACCAGATACCCGAGGATAGCGGTCATTGCCAGCGGCCAGAAAAAGGCGCTGACCACCGTAAAGGTAAACCCTGCCAGCACCGAGACGGTTTCAATGCTGCCGATCTTGTTAAACTCCAGCTCCTTTTGCATCAGCGCCCGGAACTGCTGACCATGCGGAATCAGCACAAAGGCCAGCGACAGGGTTTTTATCAGCGGTGCCAGATCCGGGTTATGCAGCACGCCGGCAATCAGATCGCTGAGTAAAAAAATAGCCACACAGACCACCAGCCCCAGCCCGACATTCAGCCAGTACAGGGTGGTGAGTTCGAGGTGGCTTATCTCCTTACGCTGGATGATGGAGTTGGCAATACCAAAATCCGATAGCGTATCGGCGAGCGCGATAATCACCAGCGAGACGGTGAGCAGGCCAAACTGGTGGTTATCGATAATGCGCGCCAGTACGGTCATCTGTACCAGGCCAAGCCCGATAATGGTCAACGTTGCCATGGCCGACCATTTCGCCCCGCTGATGGTTTTTTCACGTAAGCTCATGACCACTCCTTAATACGCCGCTTTATTCACAAACCCTTTAAAGATGGTCAGAAAAACGATTTTGATATCGAACCAAAGACTCCATTCACGGATGTACTCGAGGTCGAACTCAACGCGTTTTTCCATTTTTTCCAGCGTATCCGTCTCGCCGCGCCAGCCATTGATTTGCGCCCAGCCGGTAATACCCGGTTTCACTTTGTGACGCAGCATGTAGCCTTCAATGAGCTGACGGTACTGCTCGTTATGGGCCACCGCATGGGGGCGTGGACCGACAATTGACATCCCGCCCGTCAGCACATTGATAAACTGCGGCAACTCATCCAGTGAGGTCCGGCGCAGAAAGCTGCCGACTTTGGTCACGCGCGGATCGTTTTGCGTGGCCTGGGTCACCACCTTGTCGTTCTCCATCACTTTCATGGAACGGAATTTCCACACCTTGATGGGTTTACCGTCCATGCCATAGCGGGTCTGGCGAAAGATAATCGGCCCCGGGGAAGTCAGTTTCACCGCCAGCGAGATCCCCAACAGAACCGGTGAGATCAGCATCAGGATGAGCGACGCCAGCACAATGTCTTCGAGACGTTTGAGAATGCGGTTGACGCCCGACAGCGGCGTGTCATACAGCGGTACCACCGGCACTCCATTCACCTCTTCAATCCGCGAATGCAGAATATTGAAGGTGAAAACATCAGGTATCAGGATCACCGAGCAGGTGGTGTCCGCCAGTTGGCGCACCAGATGTTTGATGCACTGCGCGTCGTTCATTGACATGGCGATGTAGACGTTATGGATTTTCCCGGCACGGGCATCGTCAAGCAGTTGGTCATAATTGCCGACCCAGTCACTGCTCACGCCACCCGGTTTCGCGTCGTGATAGACACCGACCACTTCAAAACCCAGCCAGGGTTCGTTGCGAAAGCTCTCCAGCAGTTCTTGTCCGGCGGGAAGGTCGCCCGCCACCGCAACGCGACGCGTGTTATAGCCATGATTACGCAGCCAGCCGGCGGCAAAACGGATAATGCCACGGCAAATAATCAGCCCTGAGCTGCTGAGCAAATACCAGGCAAAATAGAGGGCAAAGGTATTGTTAAGTTCGCTGCGAAACGCCACCAGACCGGCGCTAAAGACAAAACTGAGGGTCCAGTTTTGCAGCAATAACACCAGCTCGGTCATAAACCGCACACCACGCCATGAACGATAAAAATCGGTCATGCCGCCGATCATCTGGAACACCACCAGGGTAATCAGCGCCATCAGCAGATGCTGATAAAAGAACGGCAACGTATTGAGCCTACAGACGATGTACAGGCCACCGAACATGATGGTGATGTCTGAGAATCGCTGCACGATAGAGATTAACGATGCATTCGTTTTGGCCCGGTCGCGCTTTTTTAGATTTGTCATCGTTGTACCTATTCATTCGTTTTCCCCCCACCGCAGCCCTCTCTCCTCGCGAAAGAAGGTTAGAGTGAGGGGGAAAAACAGGGATTACTGTTTCAACAACGCCAGAATGTCCTGTGTTCGCGCCTCCATCAGCGCAGTGTCGCCGCGCGATTCCACGTTCAGGCGCACAACCGGCTCGGTATTGGACGAGCGCAAGTTAAAGCGCCAGTCCGGGAAGGACATGCTGATGCCATCGGTACGGTCAACGCTAAGCGCAGAACCGGTGAAATGGGCTTCGACGCGGGCAATGGCAGGTGCGGCCTGATCCAGCTTTAAGTTGATTTCGCCGCTGGCCGGAAACGCCGCCATGCGATCGCTGACCAGCGCCTCCAGCGTTTTGCCCTTAAGACACAACAGCTCAGTCACTAAAAGCCAGGGGATCATGCCGCTATCGCAGTAGGCAAAATCACGGAAATAGTGATGCGCGCTCATTTCACCGCCGTAGATCGCATCCTCTTCGCGCATCCGCTCTTTAATAAATGCGTGCCCGGTTTTCGACATCACAGGCTTACCGCCCGCCGCCGTCACGACATCCACGGTATTCCAGGAAAGGCGCGGGTCGTGGATGATCTTCGCGCCGGGATTTTTCTCCAGGAATGCCTGCGCCAGCAGACCGACGATGTAGTACCCCTCGATAAACTGACCGTTGCCGTCAAAGAAGAAGCAGCGATCAAAATCGCCGTCAAACGCGATACCCAAATCCGCGCGATGTTCGATAACCGCGTTGCGGGTATCGTCACGGCACTCAGGAAGAAGCGGGTTAGGAATACCGTTCGGGAAGTTGCCGTCGGGGGTGTTGTGCACCTTGATAAAGGTGACGGGAACATTGTTCGCCTTAAAGCGCTGCTCCAGAGCGTCAATCACCGGTCCAGCCGCCCCGTTACCAGAATTGATCACCAGTTTTAACGGTTTAAAATTAGCCAGGTCGACATAGCTGAGCAGATGATCAATATACGCATCACGCAGGTTGATTTGCCGATAGCTACCGCGTTTTTGCGCATTCACAGGCGGGAAGTCATTTGCCTCCGCGAGGCGCTGAACATCACGCAACCCCGTATCACCGCTGATCGGACGGGCGCCCTTTCGCACCAGCTTCATGCCGTTGTAATCCATTGGATTATGGCTGGCAGTGACTTCAATTCCGCCATCAACACCCAGATGGAAGGTGGCAAAGTAGATCTCTTCGGTGCCCGAAAGCCCGATATCCAGAACATCCACACCCGCGTCTTGCAGCCCTTTGGCCAGCGCCAGTTTTAATGTTTCACTCGTCAAACGGACATCGCCGCCCAGCACGATGGTTTGCGGCTTTAAATATTCGCCATAGGCCCGGCCAATTCGCCAGGCAATATCTTCATTCAGCTCTTCACCCAGCTTGCCGCGAATATCGTAGGCTTTAAAACAGGTTAATTTTTCCATCATTACCTCGTTTTCAGGCAACAGTTAGCCCTCTCCGGTGTGGAGAAATAATCAAAAAGCGTTCAGTTGTTATATCTATCCGACTTCGCGTTGCGGCTAATCAGCGACTGTGCGAAAGGTGTCGGACAGCGTCAGATGCGTCCGTAGCGATCTTCAAAGCGCACAATATCGTCCTCTTCGAGATAGGAACCGGAACGTACTTCAATTAAATCGAGAGGTATTTTCCCCGGGTTCTCAAGACAGTGGCGCGCGCCGAGCGGAATGTAGACCGACTCGTTCTCACCCAGCAGTTTGATCTCGTCATTAATGGTGACTTTCGCCGTACCCGCCACCACCACCCAATGCTCAGCCCGATGATGATGCATCTGGACCGAGAGCCCTTCGCCGGGTTTCACAGTGATGCGCTTCACCTGGTAACGATCGCCTGCGTCAATGGAGTCATATTTCCCCCAGGGACGATAGACTTCACGGTGGATGTGGTGCTCATGGCGGCCATCCGCTTTGATTTGCTCGACCACTTTCTTCACATCCTGCACATGGTTACGGTCAGCTATCAGCACGGCATCCTTGGTCTGTACCACCACAAGATCTTTCACGCCGACGGTGGTGACCAGACCGGACTCCGCATAAACGAAGCTGTTCTCCGTATCATGACTGATGACGTCGCCGTGATGGACGTTTCCCTCAGGAGTATGTGCGCTGATTTCCCACAAAGAGGACCATGACCCCACATCACTCCAGCCGGCATCCATCGGCACCACTACCGCATCGGCCGTTTTCTCCATTACCGCATAGTCGATAGACTCTTCCGGACAGGCCAGGAACGCGGCTTCATCAACACGGATAAAGTCCAGGTCCGGATCCGTTACATTCATCGCGCGCTCGCAGGCCTCATAAATATCGGGACGATATTTTTTCAGCTCTTCCAGATAGCGCCCGGCGCTGAACAGGAACATGCCGCTGTTCCAGTAATATTCGCCACTCGCCACATAACCCTGTGCGGTTTCCAGGTTTGGTTTTTCAACAAACTGCGCCACATCAAAGGCCAGCCCCTCACCTTTACCCGGCGTGACCTCGCCACGGCGAATGTAGCCATAGCCGGTTTCCGGCAGGTCCGGTACGATGCCAAAGGTCACCAGTTTGCCGCTTTCGGCGTAGGCCAGAGCCTGACGCACCGAGGTACGAAACGCCTCTTCGTCCTGAATCACGTGATCTGCAGCCAGTACCAGCATCAGCGGATCGGAGGTTGGGTTATGACGTGTGATCGCCATAGCGGCCAGCGCGATTGCCGGTGCGGTGTTACGCCCCGCGGGTTCAAGAATGATGTTCTCCGTCAGCTTGTTGAGCTGACGCAACTGCTCGGCAACGATAAAGCGATGCTGTTCATTGCAGATAACCACCGGACTTTCACACTCCACCCCGTCCAGACGGCAGACGGTGGTCTGCAGCATGGTTAAATCACCTTTCAGGCAGAGGAATTGTTTTGGATACAGCACACGGGACAGTGGCCACAGGCGGCTGCCGGAGCCTCCGGCCATCACCACCGGATACAGTTGTGTTTGACTCATGATTTATCCCCATTCCCTTCGTAATTCAGGCGTTCGTCTTGCGCATGGGCGGCCTGCCCTGCACTCACCGCCGGATCGCGTCGGGAGATATCAGTCATAAACTGGGTTAACACGCTCTCTTTCTCGAGCGTGCGTTCGGCATATTCACGTGCCACCGTGTTGGTTTTGGGCATCAAGAGCGCCTGTTCGATACCTGCCGTCAACGCCGGTACGGATTCAGGCTCTACACACACGGCGATACCCGGCGACGCCAGACAAAGCTGGCCCAACTCGGTGGATGCCTCGGCGGTGATAACGGCATTGCCGCCCACGGCGAGGATATTGGTCAGTTTCGACGGCAGCACGGCATCCGCCGCGCCACGTTTTTGAATTACCAGATGGCAATCGGCCATTTTGAGCAGCGCTGGCAATGCATCGTAAGACTGCAGCGGAAAGAATTTCACATTATCCAGCCCCAGTTGCAGGGCTTGTTTTTCCAGTCTCACTTTGCCGCCACCCTGCCCCACAATCACAAACAACCACGGCTGTTCGCGAAGGTTAGCCGCCGCCGCAATCACATTTTCCAGCCCCTGCTTCTCACCGATATTGCCGGAGTAAAGAATAATTTTTTTATCTTCCGGCAACCCCAGTGTCTGTCTTAGCTGAACGACAGCTTGCGGATCAACGTCGCGAAAGCGGGCCACTTCTGACCAGTTCGGGAAGAAGATTATCCGTCCTGCGTCCACCCCTTTTTCCCGTGCTTTGTTCATCATTGAGCGGGAGATGGTGGACACATTGTCGACATTGTGCAGAGCGCTGCGCTCAAATGCGCTGGCCAGTTTCGCCACTTTGCCGGTTTTGCCTTTCCCGGCCATTCCTAAGCCAAGCATGGCGTCGACTTCATAATCCTGAATGTGCAGTAACGTACGGGCACCGGTGAGTTTCGCCAGCAGGCGCATGCCCGGTGTGCAAAACAGCGTCGGTACCACACCGATGATGCGATCCGGCTTCCAGCGTCGCTGTGCCATCAGCGGAAAAAAGCTGCTTACAGCAAAGCTGGTCAGATGAATCAGTCGTTTCAATGTCGATGGCTGTTTCGGCACATACAGTGGACAGCGCCAGACGGTCGCGGCGCCGCTCTCCCGGCGATAACGCCAGGCGGAGTACGCCTTACCCACCTGCCACTGCGGGTAGTAAGGCGGTGCGGTAATGACACGCACGTCATGCCCTTGTTGGGCCATCCATTCAACCATTTCGCCCGTGTATTTACCGATACCGGTTAACTCCGGCGCATAGTTGATGCCGTAAACAAGAATTTTCATAAGCCCGGTACTCCCCGCGCTTCCTTGAAATAGGCGCGGCTATTGTCATGTACCAGCGGATCGGCAATCAGCACATCGGGCGTCAGCCAGCGATAGTCATCGTGCTGTTCTGTCGGCAGCGCCAGCGTGGAGGCATCAACACGTAAGCGAAAGCCGAGCACGATGTAGTGGGTAGAAAAATCGCTGCCGGAAAAGTTGTCGTCATAGAAGTGCTGCCAGACGCCATAAAACTCTCCTGCCGACATCGGCAGGAGTACGCCCAGTTCAGCCAGCGTCAAACGTTCAAACGCGCTCGCCAGAGGTTCATCTTTTTGTACCCGTCCACCCGGTACAAACCAGTAACCCTGCGCCGGACGATTCGTACGCTTGCCGAGCAAAAACTCGCCGCTTTCGTTCTCCACGATAAGATCGATGGAGATAAGCGGAGTCGAACGCACGACCGTGGCAAAATCTTCCGGACGTAAAAACATGCTTACCCCCTGAACCGTTGCTGATTTTCGAGGAACCACTGGTAGGTGCTTGCCAGCCCCTGCTCCAACGAGATCTCGTGATACCAGCCAAGCGCGTGCAGGCGGGACACATCCAGCAGTTTGCGTGGCGTACCGTCCGGCTTGGTGGCATCAAAGACCACCCGGCCTTTATAGCCCACGACCTGGGCGAGCGTTTGCGCCAGCTCACGGATCGTGCAGTCCACACCGGTGCCGACATTAATGTGCGACAGCATCGGTTCGGTATTCTCCTGCCACACTTCCCGATCCAGCTCCATCACATGAATGCTGGCCGCCGCCATGTCGTCCACATGCAGGAACTCACGCATCGGCGTGCCGCTGCCCCATACCACCACGTCAGGCGCGTTGCTGAGCGTGGCTTCATGGAAGCGACGGAGCAACGCCGGGATCACGTGGGAATTGCTTGGGTGGAAGTTGTCATTCGGCCCGTACAGGTTGGTCGGCATCACCGAGCGATAATCGCGGTTGTACTGGCGGTTGTAGGACTCGCACAGTTTGATACCGGCGATTTTGGCGATCGCATACGGTTCGTTAGTCGCCTCCAGCGTCCCCTGTAGCAGCTCACTTTCCGCCATCGGCTGGTGTGCCAGCTTCGGATAAATACAGGATGAACCGAGGAACAACAGCTTGTTCACGTCATGCAAATGCGCCGCGTGAATGATGTTGCACTCAATCATCATGTTCTCGTAGATGAAATCTGCCGGGTAGGTGTTGTTGGCGACAATGCCACCTACTTTCGCCGCCGCCAGGTAGACCTGGTCGATACGTTCGCTGGCGAAGAATGCCTGTACCTGCGCGGAATCCAACAGGTTCAGTTCGTCACGGTTACGCAGTACCAGTTCCACATCTTCGCGTTGCGACAGCAGTCTTACGATGGCCGATCCGACCATGCCGCGGTGACCCGCGACAAAGATACGTTGTTTCGTCATTCTCAGGACTCCAGAGCGATGGCAACCTCGTAACCGTGAGCTTTTAACAGCGAATGTTTTTTCGCCGCTTCAAGATCTTTGGCAACCATCTCAGAGACCATCTCCTGCAGCGTGGTTTCCGGTTTCCAGCCCAGTTTTTCGTGCGCTTTGGTCGGGTCGCCGAGCAGAGTTTCCACTTCCGCCGGACGGAAGTAACGTGGGTCAACGGCAACAATCACATCACCCGGTTTCACGCCTGGCGCGTCATGACCGGTGACGGAAACCACAATCCCCTTCTCTTCCACGCCTTTACCTTCGAAGCGCAGTTTGATACCCAGTTGCGCCGCCGCCATTTCCACAAACTGACGTACGGAATACTGCACGCCGGTGGCGATAACGAAGTCTTCCGGATGGTCCTGTTGCAGCATCATCCACTGCATTTTCACGTAATCTTTCGCATGACCCCAGTCACGCAGGGAGTCCATGTTGCCAAGGTACAGGCAAGATTCGAGGCCCTGGGCGATGTTGGCAATCGCGCGGGTAATTTTGCGGGTGACGAAGGTCTCACCACGGCGCGGAGACTCGTGGTTAAACAGAATGCCGTTGCAGGCGTACATGCCATAGGATTCACGGTAGTTAACGGTGATCCAGTAGGCGTACAGTTTTGCCACCGCATACGGAGAGCGTGGGTAGAACGGCGTGGTCTCTTTCTGCGGAATCTCCTGGACCAGACCATACAGCTCAGAGGTAGAGGCCTGGTAGAAGCGCGTTTTCTTTTCAAGGCCCAGGAAGCGAATGGCTTCCAGCAGACGCAATGTCCCCATCGCATCCACATCTGCGGTATATTCCGGCGATTCAAAGGAGACCGCTACGTGGCTCATCGCCCCAAGGTTATAAACCTCATCCGGCTGCACTTCCTGCAGAATACGGGTCAGGTTAGAGGTATCCGTCAGATCACCGTAGTGAAGGTGGAATTTCGGGTTACTGGTGTGCGGATCCTGATAAATATGGTCCACACGCTCAGTGTTGAATGAAGAGGCACGACGCTTAATGCCATGAACTTCATAACCCTTTTCCAGAAGCAGTTCTGCCAGATAAGAGCCATCTTGCCCGGTAACGCCGGTGATGAGAGCGACTTTAGACATATTTTATTCCTCTATTACTTATCAGAAGTTATTCAGTTTTTACGCGTTCGCGCGTTACCACTGCGGGGTTGCCACGGCAAATTGTGTTTGCCGGAAGCGTCTTAAAAACACTGCTGCGCGCACCGACAACCGTTCCGTCACCAATACGCACGCCGGGGGCAACAAAGACATCCGTTGCCAGCCAGCATTTATCGCCAATCACGATGGGCGACGCGGTAATATCAAAATGCGCGCTCATAAAATCGTGACTACCGGTACACAAATAACATTTTTGCGAAATCACAGAATTAGCGCCAATTGAGATATCGCCCAGGGTATATAACACAGCGTCATCGCCAACCCAGCTATAATCACCCAGCGTTAATTTCCATGGATACGTTATTTTCACCGACGGACGAATCACTACGTTTTTTCCGATTTTTGCACCGAATAAACGCAACAGAAAGGCACGCCAGCGATACATAATTTGTGGCGACCAGGCAAATAATGTTGACTGCACCGCCCACCACAATTGAACCTTAATAGCATTCCCGCCCCGGAAGCCTTTCGGCACGGAGAATCCTTGTAAGTCTTGCATCGTGTTTCCTTATACGTGTACCCGTTATTTTTCAAACCGCCGGTGCGTTAACTGCATGCGTTCATCCGAATCACTTACATACATAAGCTCATCGGAATTCTCTGACTTTCCGTTTTCCCGCGATTCAAATTATTCAGGGCATTCACATTATGCTTTGTTATATAAGGCTTTCGCTTTGCCAGTCGTACGCAGACGTAACAGGTACGATAATTCCGCCCAGAAGCCCGGTACGTGTAATATTTTTCGTTGGACGTTGCGAGCATCCCGACATAATTCAAGGTTATTCGACGTAGAGACGCCACCCATTGAAAATTCGGATACCAGACCGTGCAGGCGTTTAAAGCGAAAGCCTGCCTTAAACATTCTGGCTGCCAGCGCGTAATCGGAAGAGACTTTATATTGTAAATCGTAGGGGTAGGTTTTCAGACCACTCATTGGGAAGAATATGGCCTGATGGCTGGCGGGTAAGCTATGGTAAATATACCAACCGCGTTTCGCGCTACGGCGTATTTTTGTGCCATCGCCGAAATCTAATAAGGCATCACCAATGTACATGGCATTGTCACGTTTTTCTGCCAACTGGCGGATAACATCGACGCTTTCCGGATGCAGAATATCACCTGAGTTGAGGAACAGCGCGAAGCGGCCATTGGCCATGCTGATGCCTTTATTCATCGCATCATAGATGCCATTATCTTTCTCGCTGACGTAACGTAAGTGGTACTGGCCGTTAAGATTTTTCAGAAACTCTGCGGTACCGTCAGCAGAGCCGCCATCCACAACAATCCACTCAAATGCGATATCCTGCGCCTGTGCCAGATGGGCCAGCGATTCCCAGGTTTTCATCACGCCTTCATAATTACGAAACGCAACGGTAATAACGCTTAGTAACATGTGACCCACCTCGTCATATGCTCGAAATATTTAACGCCTTGCGGAAAATAAACGGGCAAACAATTAAAAATGCGTATTCAGGACTAAAAATCGACCCCGTAAAAAACCACGATATCGGAGCGAAAAGATAAAGCTGAACACGAAAATTCTGATTATTACCAAACGCATTGACAGTCATTCTTGCTACTTTGAACAAATACCAACCGGTCAGTAATACGGCAAACCATGAAAAATAGATAATTAACAGATACAAACCATTGTCTATGGTTTTACCGACATCTGCACCGTTAAAGATTCCGAATGATGCGACATATTCGTAAAGTGAGCCGAATCTTACCACACCATCAATGTTGGCCAGGGAATATCCCACCATCGCCAGCGGTCCGATAATGCGATAATAAGAGGAGGAGCCTTCTGTTCCTAAATCACCGAGACGTTCCGCAATATAAGGAAAGGCGAACACCACCCCGACAACAAATACCGCCAGTGAAATAATGGCCAACGGTAATTTCTTGCGTATCGCTTCCTTGTTTAAATACTGAAATGCCCATTCCAGTAGATAAAAAAGGATAAATGTCATTACCCCTGAAAACGATCCCGAAAGAACTATCCCTGTCAGAATCATAGCATCTGTCTTCGGCGTTTTGATACCAAACTGTTTGATGCTGAGCCAAATTGAGATTAATGCCAGAGCGAAGAATGCCGGTTCGAAATAGAGCGCCGTGGTTCGCTTACCGCCAAATTTGATAAAATTCAGTACGTAGCTGTTACTGTAAATCAGATATTTCGAAATTATCTCCATCAGGCTGCTGCCGCCGGAGAGAATAATTTGCGCCATTTCCGCCGCTGCCAGCATCACGACCAACGCAACCACCATGTAGAAGAAGCGGAGTATTTTGCGGTAGTTATGCGGCGAAACAGTTTTGAACCGAATGCTCCACACCATGCCGATGATGATCACGATATAAACAAACAGCATCGTTGAGGTGACATACTTACTGGCGTTAAGCGACTGACCAAAAATGTAGTTAAACAGTGTTAATCCCGCACCGGTGCCCAGGGCAATCATCAACTTTTTCAGGTTGAGTTTATCCACATAGAGCAGCAGTAACAGCGGTAAGAACGTCACAATGGTTATCGGAAAGCTTTCGCCAAGCTGGAAAATCTTCACGTTAACCAGCAGGTAAATCAGCGGCAGCAGGAGATAACTACAGACCCTGATAGAATGAGACATATTCCTCCAGCATCTGTTGCCCACTGTAAGCACGGCGACTACGCGCCCGAAACGCGTCCAGCGATGTGCCGAATACGGCCTGCGCGATGTCAGCTTTGTGACGCTGCACCAGCGGCACCACCTCCGCGTCGCTAAAGGTCTTGCCGCCGGACTTCTCCAGAACCTCACGCGCTGCATCGCTGTGCGTGGCAATCACCGGCACACCAATGGAGAGCGCTTCACACAAAATGAGCGGGTAGTTATCCACACGCGAGGTAAAGAGCAGCGCATCCATCTGGTTGAGTTCGCTCATTAACTGACGTTTATCCGTCAGAAAGCCGTGGTTCACCACGTTCGGTCCCTCAAAGGGAGAAAACTTGCCAAAGGTATGCAGCTCAACCTGTTCACCCAGCGCCATCACGTCACGGACAAGTTGTTGATTGGTCTTGCCGTCATAGCGCAGGTCGTGCGCCACCACGGCGATTTTCGGGCGCCCCTGGGTGACAGTAACCGGAGATAACTCCGCCAGAATGGCTTCGGTCGCCACATCAATTCCATTATTGATAATGCGGCAACGCCCCGCACCGTACAGACTGTTGAATGCCTCCGCCACGTGCTGGCTGGGGGAAATAAACTGGCAGCCGAGGGCCATCATCTCGTTAAATAAACGGCGCTTCTCACCCACCAGTTGATGTGCGCGATCCACTTTTACCGGTGGATAGTTCGCCAGCGTCGGGCATTTTTGGCATCCCTGTTTCCAGCCTTCACAGCCATCGGTGAAGGCACAGCGCCCGGTGACACTCCAGTGATCGTGCAGCGTCCAGACAAAGGTCACGTCAGGCTTATGCGCTTTCAGTTTCTGGCAGAATGCCACCACTTCGTTCAGGTTCAGCCAGTAGCTGTGCATCACGTGAAAGTGCAACACCACCGGGCCTTTGGTGCGGCTGACGCTGCGATAGAGATTGTTAAGATTGCCAAAGACATCGCGGTTAAACAGGCGAAACAGCGCCAGGTTTGCTATCGATGTCAGACGTGGAGTCTGTTTAAACACGTTGGGATACTGGTCATGGCTGACACTTTTCTTGCCGCCTTTACCGTAACCATAGACGAACCGCGATTGCATGCCTTGCTGCAATGCCCGCTGGTGTAAATCCAGCGCGACACCCGCCGCGCCGCCTTCGGCGAGGCGAACGTTAAATTGTAATATGTTCATTTTATTGTCTTCACCCGCGCTTTTTCACCCACCACCAGCGCATTATCCGGCACGCTGTCGAGCACGACGCTGCCTGCGCCAACCACGACGTTATTGCCAATGGTGATATCACCCAGCAGGACGACATTGGCCCCGAGTTCAACGTTGTTGCCGATGACCGGACAGGCCAGATTGTCTGCGCCACGATTGCCGATGGTCACGCCATGGCGAATGGTGAAATCATCACCCGCGACCACGTGCTTATTGATCACGACGGCATAACCATGGTGAATAGTGAAACGACGGCCAATCGTGGCAGCCGCCTGGATCTCATAGCCAAACAGGCATTCCGTCATAAAGCGGTAAATCAACAGCACGGGGGCAGCCCACAGGTTGTTGAGCACATTTTTCTTACGCCATACCGAGCAAAAATGGGCGACGCGATAGGCCGCGACCATGCAGCATGGGCGCAAACTCCATTGATTAGCGCGAAAATCTTCCAGTCGCATTATTTCCCTCGCAGACCATCAGCCAGACGCTTGCCATTACGCACGGAGAAAAGAGTCAGCAGCGTGCGCCAGTTCATACGCTTGTTGCGGATCTGGTAGAGCGTGAACAGCTGATATTTCTTGCTGGCGCGGTCAAACTTGGCTTTGTGTTTCCGGTAGAAATGGAAGTAGCCGGAGAATTTTTTCGGCGACGAAGTAATCTGCATTTCACCGTGATTGATGTGCAGAATTTGCGTCGCTTTTTCGATTTTCCACGGTTCGCCGTACTGCTCCACCATGCGTAAAAAGATGTCGTAGTCCTGTGCCGCTTTCAGTTTTGTATCGAACAGACACTCTTTGAAGCGCCATGACCAGCTAAACACCTGGTTGCCTACAATGTTGCGCTTGTAGAACAGCTTGCGGGAAAACGGCGATTTTGGGTAAAGCGGTAAACTGGTCGGTTGTGAATAGACTTCGCCCTGGCAGACATAGTCATTGGCATAGAGAAAAGCCCGCGTTGCCAGATGGTGTTTATGCTCCAGAAAGACCGACAGGCGGTCCGGCGTCCATTCATCATCATCATCAATGCCAGTAATAAACTGACCTGTCGCCTGCATGATCGCCTGGTTGCGTACCGCACAGGCGCCGGAATTAAAAGCGTTACGGGTATAGGTCACGCGTGGATCATTCAGTTCGGCCACATAACTCTGGAGTTGCTCAAAGGCCGTCGAGCAGTCGTCAACAATGATCATTTCCCAGTGGGTGTAATCCTGACGCAGCACCGATTTGATGGCGCGAATAGCCAGTTGTTGACGGTTCCATGTCGGCATATAGATCGAGATTAACGGACGTTCTGTGGTCATTTTCTTCCCCGATTGATCAATATTCCTCTCACTCTCACCCTCACCCTTGAGGGGCGAGGGAACGCTGTACGCCCATGTGCAAGCGAGAGCACTCTTTTCCCCTCTCCCCGGTGGGGTAAGGAAATGGTTGAGTCCATTTACAAGCGACTACGCTTTTCCCCTCTCCGCTGTGGGAGAGGAGCGGGGTGAGGGGTTAGGGTTAAACGTTATTTGCTATCAGACTTGTATTCATATTCGTAATAGCCGTAATCCTGATAGCCGGTAGCACGGCGGAAAATGGAGTTCAGGATGACGCCTTTGACCTGAATACCGTTTTGCTCAAAGCGGCTCAGACTGGTCTGCACCTCTTTCACCGTATTCACCGCATAACGCGCGACCATCAGCGTGGTGCCCGCGTGGCGTCCCACGATCGCCGCATCCGTCACCGCGAGGATTGGCGGGGTATCAATCAGCACCAGGTCATAATGTTTACTCGCCCAATCCAGCAACTGCGTGAAACGCTCGCTCATTAAGAGTTCAGACGGGTTCGGCGGGATCTGCCCACGCGGCACCAGATCAAAGTTCGCGATGGAGGTCTTTTTGGCACAGTTTTCAATACTGCCCTTGCCAACCAGAATATCCGACAGACCATTAACGTTATCGGTACCGAGCAGTTCGTGGGTATAGCCTTTGCGCATATCACAGTCGATCATCAGCACGCGTTTATTGGTCTGGCTAATCACCGCCGCCAGGTTGGCGCAGACGAATGTTTTACCAATCGACGGGCTCACCCCGGTCATCATCAGGACATTATTGGGTGCCTGCATCATGGCGAAATGGAGGCTGGTGCGCAGGCTGCGTACCGCTTCAATCGCCAGATCCGCCGGGTTACCCACCGCCAGCAACTGGCGCTGTTTGTAACGTTTGCTGCCCTTGACGGTTTTGACCGTATCGCGCGCTTTTTGCCACTCCGACAGCGGAATGCTGGCATAAACGCTGATCCCCTGCTCTTCCAGCGACTGTGGGCTTTCGATACCACGATTAAAGAGTGAACGCAGAAGAACCACGACCACAGAGAGGATTAGCCCCAGGATAACGCTGCCGAGAATGATCAGCGCTTTTTTCGGTTTCAGTATTCCAGGCTGAGTAATGGCCGCATCAACAATGCGTACATCCCCCACGGTGCTGGCCTCGGTAATACGCAACTCCTGTTGTTTATTCAGCAACTGCATATAGACCTGCTGGCCGGATTCCACATCACGCGTCAGACGAACAATCTCCTGCTGCGTTTTTGGCATTGCCGTCACGCGGGTGTTGAGTTTGGCCTTTTCATCTTCCAGCGCTTTGCGTTTTTCCAGCAATGTGCGGTAAGCCGGGTGCGCTTTGGTGTACAGCTTGGAAATCTCCGCCTCTTTAAAGGTCAGTTCATTAAGCTGCGCATCGATGTTAACCATCGAGTCGAGCACCGATTTCGCTTCCAGCGGCAGGTCGACAGAGTCTTGCTGCTGACGATAGGTGTTGAGTTTGTTTTCGGCCACGTCCAGTTTGGCGCGCACTTCCGGCAGTTGTTTATTGAGGAACTCCAGGCTCTTAGCCGCCTCTTCGGATTTACGCTCAACGTTCTGTTGCAGGTAGTTGCGGGTAATACTGTTCAGAATATCGCGGATCTGATCGCGATCTTCTCCGATATAGGTAAGACTGAGCACCCCGGTATCTTTGCCGTTCTCGGTCACGCTCAGGTTGTTTTGCAGATTATTGATCATCCCGAGCGTCGAGAATTTGGTCACGGTGAATTCGCTGTCGTTCGCCGCCTGAATGGCGCTTACCAGCATGGTCACACCGTCCTTACTTAACGGTTGCCCTACTTCACCACGAGCGCTGAAACCACCGTCGCTGGTCAGGGAGTACTGTTTCGGCCCCAGCACCTTGAGGGTAAAGACCTGATCATTCATGCCTTTGGGGAGCGTGAATGTCGTCACTTTGACCGTGTCATTTTGCCGACCCATCAGTCTGTCCCAGCCCGCGCCAAAAACCGGAAAAGTGTTTTTGGTTACGGCGATATCCAGGTTTAAATCATCGACGGTTTTACCCAGCACCAGCCTGGACTGAATCAACTGAATTTCCGCTTCTGACGCGGGTGGCTTGTTTGTCAGCGCCGAACCGATATCCTGCACCAGCGAATTACCGGCATTCTGCTCGATCTGTACCAGCGCATCCGCGCTGTAGATTGGCGTGGCAAACAGGCAGTAAACGATAGCAGCCGCGGCAAATAAGCCGGTGATCCCCAGCACCCACCAGCGTGCCTCGACGACTGTACCGATTAATCGCCCTACATCGATTTCATCATTTCCCACCGACGACGCGGCGGAATGGTGTGTTTTCTCTGTCATTGTTATCCCTGCTGAGCGTTCAGTGCCTGCGCCCACTGGCGGGCAGACTGGTCAAGTAAGGTGTAAACAGCCTCAAAGGCGTCGCGGCTTTTGCGATACGGATCGGGAATTTCACGTTCATCGTCCCAGTGACCAAACAGCATCACTTTGCCGCGCATTTCCGGCGCGATTTCGCACAGTGCGGCGATATGCCGTTTTTCCATGACCAGAATCAGGTCGAAATCACGGCACATTTTTCCGGAAATCTGCCGGGCGCAATGCCCTTCAAGGGACAGATTGTTTTTCTCTGCCACGCGCGTTGCTTCCGCATCCGCGCTTTTACCTACCAGCGCCCCGAGACCGGCTGACTCCACCGTTAATGCGGGCTGATACTTTTTCAACAGCCGCTCCGCCGTGGGGGAACGGCAAATGTTCCCCACACACACCACCAGAATTTTGTTAAACATCGCCTATCACCAGGTGTGAATGTCGCGCGCCGTATCCGTCATGTAGCGAACGCCACTGATGGTTGGCAGCAACTGATTGATGAGACGGTTCCAGCGAGCAACCGGTGCGGTCGTCACATACACCACGTCATACGGCTGGAGGCGGAATTCAGTCGCCATCACCAGCGATGTCGCATCGGACATATCAAGCTGATAGATGTTGGCAATCTTGCCGCCGCGACCGTTCTCGCCTTTCAGCGGACGAATAACGAAGATGCCGCTGGCGTTGGAGGTTGTCAGATCGATGCCCTCGGCCTGCCCCAGCGCTTCGGTCAGCGTCATACCGCTGAAGTCCATTTTGAGGGTGCTCTGTTTTTTAACTTCACCCATTACGAAGACTTTCAGATCGTCATTACGCGGTACGAAAAGGATGTCCCCCGGATAGAGCAGACGGTTTTGGCTCAAATCGCCGTTCTGCATCAGCGCCTGCAGGGAGATACGTTGTTCTTTGCCGTTATGTGTCAGCACCACATTGCGCCAGTCGGCGGCATCGGTCAGTCCGCCCGCGGCGTTAATCGCATCCAGAACCGTCAGCGGAACGTTGGTGATGGCCTGCTGGCCTGATTTGTTGACCTGCCCGGAGACATAGGCTTTCTGAGAACGGAAGGCGGCGATATTAACGTCCACCTGCGGGTCAGCGATGTACGTCGCTAAGCGGCTGGTAATATCACTGCGGATTTCGCCAAGGGTTTTCCCCACAACGTGAACTTTGCCAATATAGGGATAGAACATGGTGCCATCGGGCTGTACCCAGTTACCGGTGTCGCTTGAACTGCGGTACTGGCCTGCCGGTGTGGTCAGTTCAGGGTGGTCCCAGACGGTAACGCTAAGCACATCCCCTGGGCCAACGCGATATTGATAGTTTGAGATTTCCTGATCCAGCGACATATTCGGCTGGGCGACATTCGGTCGCGGACGTAATTGTTCAACCAGACGTGGCGTCAATGGATAGACATTCACCATGCGGTCTAAATCAAAATCGGCGTCTTGTTGTTTAATCACATCTTTTCCCGATGTTGACATATTGCTACCGGGAAAAACTGTGCAGCCACTCATCAAGCTCATGGACACCAATAATGGTATCAATTTCGTTTTGGATTTCATCATTGATTAATTATCACTTTTGCAGAGTAATTATCCTGTGTATTTAAATAAGCGACCGATCATAACGGAAGCAGAATGCAGTTAATCGAAACTTAATATAACTGGTATCAGTCCTAAAAATCGCTTATTCAACCACATGCTATTGACAGAATAATCCAGACTTTTTGACATGCTGTCAGGCAGGCTACCGCCCTTGGCTTTCAGCTACCAATCCACTGATTAAACAGTAAGTTATTGAAAACACCCTTTTGTACCCCGAACCTGATAGAGAATATTCCTGGATGCCTTAAATACGGCAGTCATAAGGATTTACGCTGTTTAGCTGCATTAAAAATAACTTCACAGGTATATTTGAAACATGCTGGAGGAATTGTTGCAGCTAAGCGAATTACAGGCAAGGCAACATCCCGCCCTAAACATATTTTTAAGAATAATATTAAGAGCAAATATTTAGGTTTTTAGGATTTTATTGATATTGACAAAATCCTTACCTGCATTTACGCATGCGAAATATCCGAAAAGGTCTTTTCATTTGCTGACGCAAATAATCCCAATATTAATAAGGAAATAGATTTTTAATATATTCCCTGCCGCAATCACAAATAAGATAAATCGCATACCGGCATTGCAATTTAGATGGGCTTTATCCATGATCAGATAACGACAATTGTTAGAATTGATAAGGTGTTACACATACGATGGAATGGATTGCCGATCCATCAATCTGGGCCGGTCTGATTACGCTGATTGTGATCGAACTCGTGCTCGGCATTGATAACCTGGTTTTTATCGCGATACTTGCGGAAAAACTCCCACCGGCGCAACGCGACCGTGCCCGTGTCACAGGGCTGCTACTGGCGATGGTCATGCGCCTGCTACTGCTTGCGTCTATCTCCTGGCTGGTTACGCTCACCAATCCTCTTTTTTCCTTCCGCGACCTCAGTTTCAGCGCGCGCGATCTCATTATGCTGTTCGGCGGCCTGTTTCTGCTCTTTAAGGCCACCGTGGAACTCAATGAACGCCTGGAAGGTAAGGACAGCGATAACCCCACGCAACGGCGCGGGGCGAAGTTTTGGGCCGTGGTAGCGCAAATCGTCGTCCTGGATGCCGTTTTCTCTCTCGACTCAGTGATTACCGCAGTCGGGATGGTTGATCATCTGGCTGTCATGATGGCCGCCGTGATTGTCGCCATCTCGCTGATGCTGCTTGCCAGCAAAGCGCTGACGCGCTTTGTAAACAGCCACCCGACGATTGTCATTCTTTGTCTGAGCTTCCTGCTGATGATTGGCTTTAGCCTTGTCGCCGAAGGTTTTGGTTTCCATATCCCGAAAGGCTACCTGTATGCCGCGATAGGCTTCTCGGTCATGATTGAAGCGCTTAATCAGCTTGCTATCTTCAACCGTCGCCGTTTCCTCTCAGCCAACCAGACCTTACGCCAGCGTACGACAGAAGCCGTCTTGCGCCTGCTGAGCGGCAAAAAAGAGGATGCGGAGCTTGATGCTGAAACCTCTTCACTGCTGGTCGACCATGACAGCAGCCAGCTTTTTAACCCGCAAGAGCGGCGGATGATTGGACGGGTGCTTAACCTCAATCAGCGTACCGTTAGCAGTATCATGACCTCCCGTCATGATATTGAACATATCGATTTGAACGCCCCGGAAGCGGAGATTCGCGATCTGCTGGAGAAAAACCAGCACACGCGCATAGTGGTGACCGGTGGCAATGAAGAGAGTGATTTGCTGGGCGTGGTACATATTATTGATTTACTGCAACAGTCCCTGCGCGGTGAGCCGCTGGATCTGCGCGTATTGATCCGCCAGCCGCTGGTATTCCCGGAAACCCTGCCACTGCTGCAGGCGCTGGAGCAGTTTCGTAGTGCCCGCACCCATTTTGCGTTTGTGGTCGATGAGTTCGGTTCGGTTGAAGGTGTGGTCACCCTGAGCGACGTGATGGAGACCATCGCCGGCAATCTGCCGAATGAAGTAGAGGAGATCGATGCCCGCCACGACATTCAGAAAAACAGTGACGGTAGCTGGACCGCGAATGGTCATATGCCGCTGGAAGATTTGGTGCAATATGTCCCGCTGCCGCTGGATGAAAAGCGCGAATATCACACGATCGCCGGGCTACTGATGGAGTATTTGCAGCGGATCCCGACGCCAGGGGAAGAAGTTCAGGTAGGCGACTATGTCGTAAAAACGCTGGAGGTGGAAAGCCACCGCGTGCAGAAGGTCCAGATCATCGCCCTGAATACGGGCGACGAACTGGATTATCAGGTCTGACTGACGCCGGGGCTCCCGGCGTTACAGTTTATTGAGCAGTTTTTTCAGGTCTTTACCGTTCTGGCTGTCTTTGTTGCGATCCGCCCACTCATTCAGTCGGCGTTTCGCTTCATCCTGCAAATGCTTACGTAAAATCTGATCGACCTGCAGGCTGTAATTCAGTGACTGCCATTTACCATACACGTTCAGCGGAATGTCTGTAGATTTCAGGTAATCAATTAGTTTACTGTCGCCTTTCCAGCCGTCGAGTACGCGAATGTTGAAGTGAGTATCACACTGCTCCTTCACCAGATCCATTTCACCCTGGCCGGACAGGCTCAGCAACGGTGAACGCCCCTGCATATCCGCCAGCGTCATGACGCCCGAGTCCAGCGACAAATCAGTGCTGAAGGTGTCGAGACGCGTCACGTTATCGTAATTTTCCTGCGCCTGTACATCACTGCTACGGGCAACTGCCTGCTGGACCAGTTGTTGGAAGTTCAGCCCTTCCATCTGGCTGTCTTTTATCTCGACATGGGCATCGCCCTGCCAGTGACGGCGGAAATCATCGGCATCAATCCGGCTACCCGAAAAATCGCCCGCCAGAGAGAGTTTACCCGTGAGGGCTATCGGGTAATTGAACGCTTTAAGAATATTACCAATCTCGACGTTATCCAGCCGCGGCTGGAAGACCGCGCGTGAATTATCGCGGCGCACATCCAGCATACCGGGCAGAGAGATATCCCCGTCGCCCATTTTCCCCTGCAGGGTAGAAATATTGAGCAACCCGGCGTTATTAGAGAACTGGCCTTTGACGTTATCAAAGCGCATTCCGCGCCAGCGAATACTGTTCGCGGTAAGCGATACCTGCGCGGTGAAATCACGCAGGCTGGTATATTCCGGCTCTACGTTATTGGCGATCACTGGTCGTGGCATACGTGTCTGTGCTTGCTGCCCCTGCTGGTCAGTAGAAGCATCCGTGGAAGCCGTCTCTTTCGGCGCCAGCAGGTTATCGAGATTTAGCGTGTCGAACTGTAAATCCAGCAGCCATTGCGGTTTTGCGGAAAGAATAACGCTGCCTTTACCGCTAAATGCACTATCGTTGGCGCTAAGGTGCAGATCGCTAAGGGAGATTTGTTGACGATTGCCCTGCCACTGCGCGGAGAAGCTCCCCGCGCCCGTAATACCCTGCGCCGGTACGTCCCCTCCCTGCAATTGCCATTTCAGATCGCTAATGGTCGCCGTAAGATGGCTCGGGTAATCGCTGGCATCCACTTGCGCTTTCAGGGATAACGAGAGATCGCGCTGATCGCGATTCACACGCCCTGAAAAGTCCAGCGTCGCCTGGTGCGCCGCATCCTGTTCCATCTGCAAACGAATATCGCGTACGGTAATCTGTTCTTCGTTTTCATGCTGGAAAACCAGCACGCTATCGGCAACCTGAAGTCGGGCAATGTCCCAGGACCAGCCACGATCTTCCGCAGCCTGCGGCAAGGTATTCTCTTTAGGAGCCACCGGCGCATCATGCTCTGGCGCCGCATAGGTCTGCGGTGTCAGTTGAATAACCGCCCCCTTGAGCATGACCTGTTTCACCTGTAGCTGATGCGAAAGCAGCGGCAACAGCCCAACATCCAGGCGCATATTGTCCGCTTTCACCACCGGGACTTCCGCGCCCGGAGCGGTCAGGGTAATGCGCCCGGAGAGAATGCTCAGTTGCGGCCAGACATGCCAGCGCAGCGGGCCGTCAAGTTGCAACTGATAGCCGCTACGGGCTTCAACCTGACGCACCATATAGTCACGAAAATCGTTTGGGTTGACCATGACGACCAACGCCGAAAGGCCGGCTACCAGCACGACCAGTAAAATCATTAGCGTGGTTAACACTCTTCTCATGGCAGCCTCAGCGGGTACAAATCACTCAGTCCTTATCAATGCGGCTGGCAACCGCGCCCTGCTGATCGCGATACTTCGCGTCCTGGCGGCGGTTATACGGACGGTCGGCCGGGCCGGAGAGCGGTTCAAAGCTCAGCGCACCAATCAGCATACCGGGGCGCAATGCCAGCGGCAGTTTGCCAGAATTATAGAACTCCAGCACGATACTGCCGGACCAGCCGGGATCGATGCGATGTGCGGTGACGTGGACCATCAGCCCCAGACGCGCCAGTGAAGAACGGCCATCCAGCCAGCCCACCAGGTCGGCCGGCAATGTCACCGATTCAAAGGTCACCGCCAGCGCCAGTTCCCCAGGATGCAGGAAAAATGCTTCCCCGTCGGGGAGAACGATTTCATCGCTCATTACACGATCGAGCGCCGCGCTCACTTCGTCTTTCGGCCCGCTCAAATCGATGAACGCAGCAGTGTGCCCACGGAAGGTACGAAATTTGTTGCCCAGGCGGACATCGACAGTCGCGCCATTAATGCGCTCAACGGGGGGACGCGGGGTAATCGACAGACGCCCCTGATCCAGCCAGGCTTCAATATCTCGGTCGCAAAGACGCATGGCACTTTCTCCTTTCGTGCATGACGCCCCTGACAGTTCAGGGGCAAAGCAAAGTAAACTAAAGGGTACAGCCTATCATGTATTATTCAAAAAACTGGCTGATTTTGGCTTTCAGAATATCAATGGCGATACGGTTTTTACCCCCACGCGGCACGATGATATCGGCATACTGCTTGGAAGGCTCAATAAACTGCAGGAACATCGGGCGAACCGTCTTCTGATATTGTGCCATCACCGAGTCCATTGAACGGCCACGCTCGTTCACGTCACGCTTGATACGGCGCATCAGGCAGATATCCAGCGGGGTATCAACGAAGATAGAAAAGTTCATCTCATCACGCAGGCGCGCGTCGGTCAGCAGCAGAATGCCTTCAAGAATGATGACTTTTTTCGGTTCGATGTGAATAGTTTCCGGTGTGCGGGTATGTTCTACATAACTATAGACCGGTAATTCAATGGCCTGGCCGCTTTTGAGCATCTGCAGATGCTGGAACAGCAGACTATGATCCATGGAGCTTGGATGGTCATAGTTGGTTTTGACACGCTCTTCCATCGACAGATGGCCTTGATCTTTATAGTAACTGTCTTCCGGAATAACGCCGATATGCTCATCACCCACCTGCTCACGCAGTTCACGATAAAGCGTGCTGGCAATAAGACTTTTACCTGAAGCCGATGCGCCGGCGATGCCGATAATGACGCACTGATGTGACTTATCAGTCATAAATTTAGCGACCTGATTAACCTGGATGTAAAGGAAGGACGACGCCTGAGCGTCAAACGCGGCAATTATAGGGATTTCGCGTCCATGATACCAGTCGAATACGTCCTGTACGCCGTTCGGGAAAAAAGCGCGGTGCTTATTTTGCAAAATGCGACTTTTCGCAAATCAGAACGTTCAAATTAACAGCGCTTGTCGGCTTTTTTCCCGAAACTAAGTAATTAATAACATTATGATGTCAAATTCTGAGCAGACGGCATAGGAATTGTAAATTGTTTGTACTAGCATAATCCGAACTCATATTTAACTCGTCCGGACGCCGTTCCTGACAACATAGGGTTTGCGGATTAAGCGGTAATGATGAAACAAAATCAGCGAGTCTTGATGGCCACCCCTAACCTTATACTGCGTCTGCTCAGTTTGGGGTTATTGTCGTTCATCTTTTCGTTATTCTCGCTGCAACTGACCCGCTTCGGAACGCACCTCTCACCGCTATGGTTTCCCTCTGCCCTGATGATGGTGGCGTTTTATCGCCACGCCGGAAAAATGTGGCCGGGCATCGCCGTCGTCTGTTCGTTGGGCAGTGTGGCGGCCACCATTCAGTTGTTTTCGATCAGTTCAGTCAATATCTGGTATACGGTTATCAACGTTATCGAAGCGGTCACCGGGGCCATGCTACTACGCAAATTTTTGCCCTGGTATAACCCGCTACAGAATCTAAGCGACTGGATACGGCTGGCTATCAGTAGCGCGCTCATCCCTCCCCTGCTGGGCGGGATTTTAGTTTGCCTGTTGGTGCCCACAGACAACCTCGTGCGCACCTTCATGCTCTGGGTGCTCTCAGAGGCCATTGGCGCTCTGGCGCTGGTGCCGATTGGTGTTCTCTTTAAACCGCACTACCTGCTGCGCCACCGTAAACCGCAGTTGCTTCTTGAAACCCTGGCAACCCTGGCCGTGACGCTCTGCCTGAGCTGGCTGGCAATGACCTGGCTGCCCTGGCCGTTTACCGCCGTGATCGTGCTGCTGATGTGGAGCGCCATCCGCCTGCCGCGTATGGAAGCGTTCCTTATCTACCTGATTACTATCATGATGGTGTCGCTGATGATGGCGGCTCATCCACAGGTGGGCATTCTCACACCCAAAACTGGCGCGATGTTGAACGCACCCTGGCTGCCGTTTTTAATGATTCTTCTGCCCGCTAACGTCATGACAATGGTGATGTATGCCTTCCGGGCCGAACGCAAACATATTAGCGAAAGCGAAGAGCGCTTTCGTAATGCGATGGAATACTCCGCCATCGGCATGGCGCTGGTCGGCCTCCAGGGGCAGTGGCTACAGGCCAACAAAGCCCTGTGCAATTTTCTGGGCTACACCCAGGAAGAATTGCGGCTGATGACCTTCCAGCAACTTACCTGGCCGGAAGACCTGAATAAAGACCTTGAGCAGTTGGATCTGTTAGTTCGCGGCGAAATCAATACCTACTCGCTGGAAAAGCGCTACTACACCCGCAGCGGTGATTTGGTCTGGGCGCTACTGGCAGTGTCGGTGGTGCGTCACGCGGATAGCTCTCCGCGTTATTTCATCGCCCAGGTCGAAGACATAAACGATCTGAAACAGACTGAGTGGGTCAATAAACGGTTGATGGAACGTATCACCCTGGCGAATGAAGCCGGGGGGATAGGTATCTGGGAGTGGGAACTGGAGCCGGATATCATCAGTTGGGACAAGCGTATGTTCGAACTGTATGAAGTGCCGTCGCATATTAAACCGACCTGGCAGCTTTGGTATGAACGTATTTTGCCTGAGGACCGGGAAGAGACCGAACGCATTATCCGCGACTCTTTGATGTCGCGGATCGCCTTTAAACTGGAGTTTCGTATTGCCGTAAAAGACGGTATTCGCCATATCCGTACTCTCGCCAACCGGGTGCTTAACCGCAATGGCGAAGTGGAACGTCTGCTCGGCGTTAATATGGACATGACCGAGGTGAAGCAACTCAACGAAGCGCTGTTCCAGGAAAAAGAGCGTCTGCATATTACCCTGGACTCCATCGGCGAGGCCGTGCTCTGTACTGACGTCGATATGAACGTCACTTTTATGAACCCGGTCGCCGAAAAAATGAGCGGCTGGTCGCAGGAACAGGCGATGTCGCAGCCGCTGCTGAACGTGCTGCGTATTACCTTTGGTGAAACCGGCCCGTCGATGGAAAACATCCATAGCGGCGATATGTCGCGCTCTGCTATCGAACAGGATGTGGTGCTTCATTGCCGTACCGGCGGCACTTACGATATCCATTACAGCGTGACGCCGCTAAGCACCCTTGATGGGCAAAATATCGGCTTTGTGCTGGTTATTCAGGACGTCACCGAGTCGCGTAAGATGCTGCGCCAGCTCAGCTACAGCGCCTCTCACGACGCCCTGACCCATCTGGCGAACCGCGTTAATTTCGAAACGCACCTTAAGCGCCTGCTGAAAAGCGTGCAGGAGTTACATCAGCGTCATGCGCTGGTATTTATCGATCTCGATCGCTTTAAAGCAGTGAACGATACCGCCGGGCATGCCGCTGGCGACGCCCTGCTGCGTGAGCTCTCCTCTCTGATGCTGAGTATGCTGCGCTCCACCGATATTCTGGCCCGTCTGGGCGGCGATGAGTTTGGCCTGCTGTTGCCGGACTGCAACGTCGAAAGCGCGCGGTATATTTCCGGGCGCATTATTCAGTCGATTAACGACTACCACTTCATGTGGGAAGGCCGCATGCACCGTATCGGCGCCAGCGCGGGGATCACCATTATTGATGAAACCAACCATCAGGCCTCGGAAGTCATGTCGCAGGCCGACATTGCCTGCTATGCGTCGAAAAATAATGGCCGCGGACTGGTGACCGTCTATGAAGCGCTGCAAGGTCAGATGCTCCAGGAACGCAGCATGATGTCGCTGGAGGAGCAATGGCGGATGATCAAAGACAATCACCTGATGATGATTGCCCGCAGCGTCGCCTCACCGCGCGTACCGGAAACCTGCAACTTCTGGTTGCTCTCTCTGCGCCTGTGGACCAGCGAAGGCGAAGTCATGGAGGAGCGGGCTTTCCGCGCCGGGTTAAATGAGCCGGAGCTGATCCGCGCCCTTGACCGCCGCGTATTCCATGAGTTTTTCCGTAACCACGCCACCGCCGTTGCGGCGAAAGGGTTGGGTGTCGCATTACCACTTTCGGCTGCCGGGCTTTCCAACAGCAAACTGGTAGATGAAATACTGGACCTGCTCGAACATGGACCGATGCCGGGTCGCCTGTTGCATCTGATGATCAACGCCGACGCCCTTATGCGTCAGGGCAAAGAGATTATCGATAACCTGAAAAAGCTGCGCCATGCGGGCTGCCGTATCATCCTGAGCCACATTGGCCAGGACCTGGAAATTTTCAACCACCTTACGCCGCACACCGCCGATTACCTTTTGCTCGACCAGGAACTGGTGACAAATGTTCATGGCAATCTGATGGATGAAATGATGGTCACGATTGTTCAGGGCCATGCCCAGCGTCTGGGCCTTAAGAGCATTGCCGGGCCAACAAACCAGCCGCTGATGATGGATACGCTTTCCGGTATTGGCATTGATTTGATCTTCGGCGACACCATTTCGCAGCCTCAGCCGCTGGATATGATGCTCAACACCAGCTACTTCGCCATTAACTAACGGTAAGATGTGGCTGCCAGCCCTCGGTATACCAGATGTGCAGCAACGCATAAGAACGCCACGGCTGCCAGCGCTCGGCATAGCGGCGAATCTGCGCGGGTGTCATTCCGGCAAAACGCTGCTTAATCAGATAATCATCCGCCAGGAAAACATCTTTTGCCTGCCAGCCGCGCAGAGCGAAATAGTTCGCCGTCCAGCGGCCAATTCCCGGAAAGGTTTGTAGCGTTTTCATCCCGCGTTCAACATCATCCGGCATCGTCAGGGGAAACGTCCCGTCCAGCACCGATTGCGCGAGAAAGATCAGCGATTCCGCGCGCTTTACCGGCATGCCTAATGCTTTGAGCGCCAGCGGATCCGCCTGCGCCAGTTGCGCGGGCTGCGGGAACAGAACGAACTGCTCATCCAGCCTGTCGCCGTACAGAGCCGCCACGCGGGAGGTCAGCTTTGCCGCCATCGCCACGCTCACCAGTTGGCCCAGAATTGCGCGGACTGCCTGTTCAAACGGGTCCACGCAGCCAGGAAGGCGCAGGCCTGGCCGCGCGGCCCCCACATCCCCGAGCGCATCGGTAATGATCTGTGGGGTACAGTCGAGATCAAAAAGCTGGCTCAGCCGCTGCAAACAGACATCTGCCACCGGCAACAGGCCATCGCTCAGCGTAACTTTAAGGGTTGAAGTGGCCTCATCCGGCTCGGCGCTCATCACGCCGCGATGCTCGCCAAGAGCGAACGAGCGGGTGTACGTCGTCTGGGTAATCACTTCGACGCCAGAAACCGTACGCAAGCGTAAAAATTCCAGTATCCATGCCCAGTCATAGGGCGGCTGCCAGCGCAGTGTGTACATACCATCTCCTGTCATTAGTGGCTAAGAGCATATACGCATTCATGATTTTGCGCTTTGCTTTGATATTCCAGTTGTCCTGTCGCGCGCATTCGGCTAAAGTCGCCCCCCTTCTTCACTGGCATGGGGATAAACACGTGTTTGTAGGTTTTGATTACGGCACCGCCAACTGCTCGGTCGCCGTTATGCAGGAAGACACTCCACAACTCTTAAAAATGGAAAACGACAGCACCCTGCTGCCGTCGATGCTCTGCGCGCCCACGCGCGAAGCGGTGAGTGAGTGGCTCTATCGTCACCACAATGTCCCGGCAACGGGGAGCGAAACGCAGGCGCTGCTGCGCCGTGCCGTGAGCTATAACCGCGAAGAAGATATCGACGTCCAGGCGTCAAGCGTCCAGTTCGGCCTGAACTCGCTGCGTCACTATGTGGAAGATCCGCAAGAGGTTTACTTCGTTAAATCACCGAAATCGTTCCTCGGCGCAAGCGGGCTAAAACCGCAGCAAATCGCGCTGTTTGAAGATTTGGTCTGCGCCATGATGCTGCACATCCGCCAGCAGGCAGAAGCACAGCTTCCGCAGACGATTGACCAGGCGGTGATTGGCCGGCCAATTAACTTCCAGGGGCTGGGGGGTGATGACGCCAACGCGCAGGCTCAGGGCATCCTTGAACGTGCGGCAAAACGCGCCGGTTTTCGCGATGTCGTGTTCCAGTACGAACCGGTGGCTGCCGGGCTGGATTTTGAAGCCACTTTACGCGAAGAAAAGCGCGTGCTGGTGGTGGATATCGGCGGCGGGACAACCGACTGTTCGTTATTGCTGATGGGGCCACAGTGGCACAATCGTCAGGATCGTGAGACCAGCCTGCTGGGGCACAGTGGCTGCCGTGTCGGCGGTAACGACCTGGACATCGCGCTGGCGTTTAAAAACCTGATGCCGCTGCTCGGCATGGGCGGCCAGACAGAAAAAGGCATCGCGTTGCCGATCCTGCCCTGGTGGAACGCTGTCGCAATTAACGACGTTCCGGCGCAAACCGATTTCTACAGCGCGGCAAACGGACGCCTGCTCAACGACCTGGTACGCGACGCACGCGAGGCGGACAAAGTCGCCCTGCTGCAAAAGGTATGGAAGCAGCGCTTAAGTTACCGCCTGGTGCGCAGTGCCGAAGAGAGCAAAATCGCCCTCTCCGGGCAGATGCAAACCCAGGCGCAGTTGCCGTTTATCAGCAACGAATTAGCGACCGCTATTGATCAGGCGGGACTGGAAGCCGCGCTGAATCAGCCATTGCAGCGTATCCTGGAGCAGGTGCAACTGGCGCTGGACAACAGCGACACGACGCCGGAGGTGATTTATCTCACCGGGGGCAGCGCGCGCTCACCGATTATCAAACGCGCACTGTCACAGGCGCTGCCGGGGATCCCGATTGCCGGTGGCGATGATTTTGGCTCGGTAACTGCCGGCCTGGCCCGTTGGGCACAGGTGGTATTTCGTTAAGGGTTGTAGCACCGCTGCCAGCAGCATAACTTTTTGCGTAACGCAGATAAGTATTATGCTGGCGCGGTATCCCGTATTTTCCCGCGCTGTGTCGGAATTTAAATAAGTTTTCACATCGGTGATGCATTACGTTTCAATTCCCAAAAATTGTTTATTATTTCCATAAAAACCATTATCGCTTTCAACTTATTTCATCTATTTTCATTTTCTTCTCACCCCTCGCCAATAATTATTTTCCAAAAAGGCTAATCTGCTTTTTCTTCATCAAAACCGCACAGATGGGGGAGTAATATACCCCAAAGAGACACATGAATCGCTACAGGCACTACAAATAAAATTGCAAAAAACGTCCCGCATTGTTTTTATTGCTCTTTTCACAGTGTGTATCACATTGTCGCATTTTCCGGATTGCAACCTGCTCCTGAGATTGTTACAACCAAAGGCAGGTTTTTTGCCGATACAATATCTATCCGAGACCCCATAGTAGCGCATAATCCCATAAGCTTTTCATTCCAGTTCATATCACTACCCGGTCATATATTCATATTAAAAATAATACCATACCTGTTACGGCTGAATTTAATTGCCATAAATATTATCGCTTAAGGAGAAGTAATGATAATACGAACGTGGTTTTTTATGATTGTAGTCAGCCTGTTTGTTTTTTGTTCCAATACGCTAGCGGCGTGTTATTTTTATGGCGTTGGCACAATGTCCGGAACACAGAAATTCACTGTCCCCGTCTCGCTGACGTTATCGGTACCCCCCGGCATTCAAAATGGACAAACTATTTATCAGCAAAATATTAACCTGCAAAACATCAGAGAATTAATGATTAAGTGTGATACCAGTGGGCAATTTTTGTTTGATTATGATTATCTGGCAACCCCGAAACCCGCCTCGACTTTGAACAGTAAAATTTACGAAACGGGTGTTCCAGGAATTGGGATAAAATTTTCGGCATCCGGCCAGGACTTTCCCTCAACGCAGAACAATACGGATTGTAGCAATACGAACTTATGCAAATACCGTTATGGCTGGAATGCCATATCCTCATTTTCTTTAGTTAAAATCGCCGACAATATCGCCGCGGGTGTCATCACCGGAAGCAATCTGCCGACCGTCAGTTATAACTTTGGGCAAGAAGGCAACCTGGTCAACATCTATCAATTCTCGTTCACCGGGAATATCCATATTTCTGTTCCTACCTGCGATATTTCGCTTGCCAGTCAACATATGACGGTGCAAATGGGCAAACACTATAAAGGCAATTTTGCCGGGGTCGGCACGGGAACAGACTGGAAGGACGCCAGTATTATTCTGATTAACTGTACACAATTTTACGGTAATAGCAGTGCAGGCGACAGCGGCGCCACTTTTAATGGGACCAGCACCACCTACTCTATTGCGCCAAACAGAGCGGAGTTGACACTTAAGGTTCTGAGCGGAATCGAAGACGCAGCCAATGGCATTATGAAAATTGACGAGCATCCACAAAAAGCGACAGGGGTTGGCATTCAGCTTTCCACCACACGTAGCACAAGCGGCAAGGTGGATCTCAATAATCCGCTCATCTATCCGCTACCACAGGACGGCTCTTCCACGATCGCTATCCCGCTCTATGCTCGCTACGTTCAGACCAAAAATAAGGTACAAGGCGGTGTCGCCAACGGCAGACTCGAATACACCATCACTTATCAATAATCGGCGACCTGGCGAGAACGACGTCAGGTTTCGAATTTCCCCGTTTTTTTCATCGGAAAAACACCCTAACGCAAATTAAACTCTCAGAAAGACGTTTCCAGACAGTACTTCATATTATCTCCATTTTTCTGACGCCTGCCCTCACTAAACTAGTATTATTTCAGGCAATGTTTCTGGATGAGATACGAATAAAGATGAAAGGCAGAAAGTCTTCCCGCCTGGTGATAGCAGCAGTGGTGGTCATTGCGGGCATTGCCGCTATTTGGTACGGGTTCAGCCATAAGGAAACAACGCCTGCAGCCGGGGCAACAAACGGGCAAACGCAGCGTCCGGGAGCGGGCGGTGGTCGTCATGGTATGCGTGGTGGTGCGCTACCACCGGTACAGGCAGCAACGGCAACGCAGCAGGCAGTACCGCAATATCTTACGGGCCTTGGGACGGTAACGGCCGCCAACACGGTAACTGTGCGCAGCCGCGTGTCCGGGCAGTTACAGGCCATTCATTTCCAGGAAGGCCAGCAGGTGAAAGCTGGCGACCTCCTTGCGGAAATTGACCCGAGCGCTTTTAAAGTCGCACTGGCACAGGCCGAGGGGCAGTTAGCGAAAGACAAAGCCACCCTTGCCAATGCCCAACGCGATCTCGCCCGTTATCAGCAACTGGTTAAAACCAATCTGGTCTCTCGTCAGGATCTGGATACCCAGCAGGCGTTAGTCAGCGAAACCCAGGGCACCATCAAAGCCGATGAAGCATCTGTCGCCAGCGCCCAACTCCAGCTCGACTGGAGCCGCATTGTCGCCCCTATCGACGGACGCGTCGGCCTCAAACAGGTGGATATCGGCAACCAGATCTCCAGCAGCGATACCACCGGCATTGTGGTGCTGACCCAGACGCACCCCATTGATCTGGTGTTTACCCTGCCGGAAAACGACATCGCCACCGTTATCAAGGCGCAAAAAGCCGGGCAAACGTTAAGTGTCGAAGCCTGGGACCGTACGAACAAACAGAAACTTACCACCGGCACGCTATTAAGCCTCGATAACCAGATTGATGCCACCACAGGGACTATCAAGCTGAAAGCCCGCTTTGATAACCAGGATGACACCCTCTTCCCGAACCAATTTGTGAATGCGCGCATGCTCGTCTCTACCCAGCAAAACGCGGTTGTCATCCCGACGGCCGCCCTGCAGATGGGTAACGAAGGGAATTTCGTCTGGGTGCTCAACGATAAAAACCAGGTCAGCAAACATACGGTGACGCCGGGTATTCAGGACAGTCAAAAAGTGGTGATCGCCGCGGGGCTTTCCGCCGGTGACCGCGTGGTGACGGATGGGATCGATCGCCTGACCGAAGGGGCGACAGTGGAAGTGGTCGACGCCAAAAACGCTGACCAGATGCCCGCCAAACGCGAGCGTCCGTCGAAAGGAGCGCAGTCCTGATGCAACTGCTTCCGCCAGGCAGAACCGGCGGCCCGTCGCGCCTGTTCATTATGCGCCCTGTCGCCACCACCCTTTTAATGGTGGCGATTTTGCTCGCCGGGATCATCGGCTACCGCTTCCTGCCTGTCTCCGCGTTGCCGGAGGTGGACTACCCCACCATTCAGGTCGTGACGCTCTACCCCGGCGCGAGCCCGGATGTGGTGACGTCTGCGATTACCGCCCCGCTGGAACGTCAGTTTGGTCAGATGTCGGGCCTCAAGCAGATGTCATCGCAAAGCTCCGGCGGCGCATCGGTGATTACGCTACAGTTCCAGTTAACGCTGCCGCTTGATGTCGCCGAGCAGGAAGTGCAGGCGGCAATGAACGCCGCTAACAGCCTGCTGCCCTCTGACCTGCCTAACCCACCGGTGTACAGCAAGGTAAACCCTGCGGACCCGCCGATCATGACCCTGGCCGTCACCTCCTTCGCCATGCCGATGACGCAGGTTGAAGATATGGTGGAAACCCGCGTGGCGCAGAAAATCTCGCAGGTCTCGGGCGTCGGCCTCGTCACGCTTGCCGGGGGGCAGCGCCCTGCCGTGCGTGTCAAACTCAATGCGCAGGCGGTGGCGGCCCTTGGGTTGACCAGCGAAACGGTCCGCACCGCGATCAGCAACGCGAACGTGAATTCCGCTAAAGGGAGCCTCGATGGCCCGGCCCGCGCCGTCACCCTGTCCGCGAATGACCAGATGCAATCCGCCGAGGAGTACCGGCGACTGATCGTGGCGTATCAGAATGGCGCCCCCATTCGCTTAGGCGATATCGCAACCGTTGAACAGGGGGCGGAAAATAGCTGGCTTGGGGCGTGGGCCAACAAACAGCAGGCGATTGTCATGAACGTTCAGCGCCAGCCGGGTGCAAACATCATCAACACCGCCGACAGTATCCGCGCCATGCTGCCGCAACTGACCAGCAGCCTGCCGAAATCGGTTGAGGTGAAAGTACTGTCAGACCGCACCACCAATATCCGCGCCTCGGTCTCCGATACCCAGTACGAGCTGATGCTGGCTATCGCGCTGGTGGTCATGATCATCTATCTGTTTCTGCGTAATGTCCCGGCCACGATCATTCCGGGCGTCGCCGTGCCGCTCTCGCTGATAGGTACCTTCGCGGTTATGGTATTCCTGGATTTCTCCATCAATAACCTGACGCTGATGGCGCTCACCATCGCCACCGGTTTTGTGGTGGATGACGCCATCGTGGTCATTGAGAACATCTCGCGCTATATCGAAAAAGGCGAGAAGCCGCTGGCTGCCGCTCTTAAAGGGGCTGGCGAGATCGGCTTTACCATCATCTCGCTGACCTTCTCACTGATTGCCGTACTGATCCCACTGCTGTTTATGGGCGATATCGTCGGGCGACTGTTCCGCGAATTTGCCGTTACCCTGGCGGTGGCGATTTTAATCTCGGCAATTGTCTCGCTAACTCTGACACCGATGATGTGCGCACGCATGTTGAGTGCGGAATCGTTGCGTAAACAGAACCGTTTTTCCCGCGCGTCGGAGCGTTTTTTCGAACGGGTGATTGCCGCTTACGGTCGGCTGCTCGCCAAAGTGCTCAACCATCCATGGCTGACGCTGAGTGTCGCTATAACAACCCTGCTACTGTCCGTTTTGCTGTGGATAGTGATCCCAAAAGGCTTCTTCCCGGTGCAGGATAACGGCATCATCCAGGGTACGTTACAGGCACCGCAGTCGGCGTCGTTTGCCAGCATGGCGGAGCGCCAGCGCCAGGTCTCAGATATCGTGCTCAAGGATCCGGCAGTGCAAAGCCTTACCACCTTTGTCGGTGTGGATGGCACCAATCCGGCGCTCAACAGCGCGCGTCTACAGATCAATCTTAAACCGCTCAGCGAACGTGACGATCGCGTGCCGGTGGTGATTGAACGTTTACAGCAGTCGGTGGCGAAAATCCCCGGCGCAGCGCTCTATCTGCAACCAACGCAGGATTTGACCATCGATACCACGGTCAGCCGCACGCAATATCAGTTTACCCTGCAGGCAAATTCCCTGACGGCCCTGAGCGAATGGGTGCCACAGTTGATGGACAAATTGCAGGTATTGCCACAGCTCGCCGATGTCAGCAGTGACTGGCAGGATCAGGGGCTGGTGGCGTATGTCAATGTGGATCGCGACAGCGCCAGCCGCCTTGGTATCAGCATGTCCGATGTGGACAATGCCCTGTACAACGCCTTCGGTCAGCGTCTTATTTCCACGATCTATACCCAGGCGAATCAGTATCGCGTGGTGCTGGAACACAACACCACGCAAACGCCGGGGCTGGCGGCGCTGGATAATATCCGCCTTGCCAGTAGCAGCGGCGGTACCGTGCCACTGAGCTCGATAGCCAAAATCGAGCAGCGTTTCGCACCACTGTCGATTAACCACCTGGATCAGTTCCCCTCCACCACCATCTCCTTTAACGTGGCGGAAGGTCACTCCCTGGGCGAAGCAGTGCAATCGATTATCGACAGCGAGAAGACGCTCAACCTGCCGACCGACATCACCACCCAGTTCCAGGGCAGTACCCTGGCATTCCAGGCCGCGCTCGGCAGCACCGTCTGGCTGGTGGTTGCCGCCGTGGTGGCGATGTATATCGTGCTGGGCGTGTTGTATGAGAGCTTTATTCACCCGGTCACCATTTTGTCTACCCTGCCAACCGCAGGGGTCGGCGCTCTGCTGGCGCTGATGATGGCCGGGAGCGAGCTGGACGTTATCGCTATCATCGGTATCATTTTGCTGATTGGTATCGTCAAGAAAAACGCCATCATGATGATTGATTTCGCCCTCGCCGCCGAACGTGAAGAGGGGATGTCGCCACGCGATGCCATCTTCCAGGCCTGTCTGTTGCGTTTTCGTCCGATCCTGATGACCACGCTGGCAGCGTTGCTGGGCGCGCTGCCGCTGATGCTGAGTACCGGCGTTGGGGCGGAACTGCGCCGTCCGTTGGGGATTGGCATGGTGGGCGGTTTGATGGTGAGCCAGGTGCTGACGCTGTTCACCACCCCGGTTATCTATCTGCTCTTTGACCGACTCGCGCTCTCTCTGCGTCGCCGCTTCCCGCGCCGTGAAGAGGAGGCGTAAATGAAGTTTTTCGCCCTCTTCATTTACCGCCCGGTGGCAACGATACTGATCTCCGTTGCCATTACGCTCTGCGGCGTTCTGGGTTTCCGGCTGTTGCCGGTAGCCCCGCTGCCGCAGGTGGATTTCCCGGTCATCATGGTCAGCGCCTCCCTGCCTGGAGCCTCGCCGGAAACCATGGCCTCGTCGGTTGCGACCCCGCTGGAGCGTTCGCTTGGGCGTATCGCCGGGGTCAACGAAATGACGTCGTCCAGTTCGCTTGGCAGCACGCGTATCATTCTGGAGTTTAACTTTAACCGCGATATCAACGGCGCAGCGCGTGATGTCCAGGCGGCGCTGAACGCGGCGCAAAACCTGTTGCCGAGCGGCATGCCAAGCCGTCCGACCTATCGCAAAGCCAACCCGTCTGCCGCACCGATTATGATCCTGACGCTCACCTCCGATACCTATTCGCAGGGTGAGCTGTATGATTTCGCCTCTACGCAACTGGCGCAAACCATCTCGCAGATCGACGGCGTCGGAGATGTCGATATCGGTGGGAGTTCGCTGCCCGCCGTGCGCGTTGGCTTAAACCCGCAGGCGCTGTTTAACCAGGGTGTCTCGCTGGATGCGGTGCGCACCGCCATAACCCAGGCCAACGTTCGGCGCCCACAAGGGGCGATTGAAGACGCAACCCACCGCTGGCAGGTGCAGACCAATGACGCGCTGAAAACCGCTGCCGCTTACCAGCCGTTAATCATCCATTACAAAAATGGCGCAGCCGTCCGTCTGAGTGATGTCGCGTCAGTGACCGACTCCGTTCAGGATATTCGTAACGCCGGGATGACCAACGCTAAACCCGCCATTTTGTTGATGATCCGCAAACTGCCGGAAGCCAACATCATTCAGACGGTGGACAGCATCCGCGCTCGCCTGCCGGAATTGCAAAAGACCATTCCGGCGGCGATTGACCTGCAGATTGCCCAGGACCGATCGCCGACTATCCGTGCCTCCCTCGCGGAAGTAGAACAGTCGCTGGTGATCTCGGTCGCGCTGGTTATCCTGGTAGTCTTCCTGTTTCTGCGTTCCGGCCGGGCGACGCTGATCCCCGCAGTGGCAGTCCCGGTGTCGCTGATCGGTACTTTCGCCGCCATGTACCTGTGCGGTTTTAGCCTTAATAACCTCTCGCTGATGGCGCTGACCATCGCCACCGGTTTCGTGGTCGATGACGCCATCGTGGTTCTGGAGAATATTTCCCGTCACCTGGAAGCGGGCATGAAACCGCTGCAGGCGGCACTGCAGGGAACGCGGGAAGTCGGCTTTACGGTGCTCTCGATGAGTATCTCGCTGGTCGCGGTGTTCTTGCCGCTCTTGCTGATGGAAGGGCTGCCGGGGCGCCTGCTGCGGGAGTTTGCCGTCACCCTTTCGGTGGCCATCGGCATATCACTGGCTATCTCGCTCACCCTCACGCCGATGATGTGCGGTTGGTTGCTGCGTAGCCGCAAAACCCCGACCGCCACGCGCAACAAGGGCATTGGTCGCCTGCTTCTCGGCCTACAGCGTGCCTATGCAAAATCACTCAAATGGGTGTTAAACCACGCGCGCCTGGTGGGGCTGGTTCTGATTGGCACCATCGCGCTGAATATCTGGATGTATATCAGCATTCCAAAAACCTTCTTCCCGGAGCAGGACACCGGCATCCTGATGGGCGGTATTCAGGCGGATCAGAGTATTTCGTTCCAGGCGATGCGCATTAAGTTGCAGGACTTTATGAAAATCATCCGCGACGATCCCGCCGTCGATAACGTGACGGGCTTTACCGGCGGCTCGCGGGTCAACAGCGGCATGATGTTTATTACCCTTAAGGCACGCAGTGTACGCAATGAAACCGCTCAACAGGTTATCGACCGTCTGCGAGGAAAGCTCGCCAAAGAGCCGGGGGCCAGTCTGTTTTTGGTGGCGGTTCAGGATATCCGCGTGGGTGGACGGCAATCCAATGCCAGTTATCAGTACACGCTGCTCTCCGACGATCTTAGCGCCCTGCGTGAGTGGGAGCCGAAAATCCGCAAAGCGCTCGCCTCGCTGCCGGAGCTGGCGGACGTGAACTCCGACCAGCAGGATAACGGCGCGGAGATGAACCTGACTTATGATCGCGAAAGCATGTCGCGCCTGGGGATCAACGTACAAGAGGCCAACAGCCTGCTGAACAACGCCTTCGGCCAGCGGCAAATTTCCACCATCTACCAGCCGCTTAACCAGTACAAAGTGGTGATGGAAGTCGATCGACGCTATACCCAGGACATTAGCGCGCTGGATAAGATGTTTGTCATTAATAGCGAGGGCAAACCTATTCCGCTGTCCTATTTTGCCCGCTGGCAACCGGCGAACGCCCCACTGGCGGTCAACCATCAGGGGCTATCGGCGGCGTCCACGATTTCGTTCAACCTGCCCACAGGGATGTCGCTATCCGAAGCGAGTGACGCAATTGACCGTGCCATGACCCAACTGGGGGTGCCTTCGACGGTGCGCGGCAGTTTCGCCGGAACTGCGCAAGTCTTTCAGCAAACTATGAATTCGCAGGTGATCCTGATTATCGCCGCCATCGCGACGGTCTATATCGTGCTGGGGATTCTCTATGAGAGTTACGTACATCCGTTGACGATCCTTTCGACCCTGCCCTCAGCGGGTGTTGGGGCGCTACTGGCGCTGGAGCTGTTTGGCGCGCCCTTCAGTCTGATTGCGTTAATAGGCATTATGCTATTGATAGGTATAGTGAAAAAGAATGCCATCATGATGGTGGATTTTGCGCTTGAAGCCCAACGGAAGGGAAATCTGAACGCGGAAGAGGCGATTTTCCAGGCCTGTCTGCTGCGTTTCAGACCCATAATGATGACCACACTGGCGGCGCTGTTTGGCGCGCTTCCGCTGGTGATTTCGGGTGGCGACGGTTCCGAACTGCGCCAGCCGCTGGGGATAACCATTGTTGGCGGTCTGGTAATGAGTCAATTGCTGACACTGTATACCACTCCGGTGGTGTACCTGTTCTTTGACCGCCTGCAACGCCGATTTGCCCGTAAACGCAGAGAGCCTGTAACAGAGTGACAGAACTACCCAAAAATGTGCGTTGGCAATTGTGGATTGTGGCGTTTGGCTTCTTTATGCAGTCGCTGGACACCACGATTGTCAACACCGCCCTGCCCTCCATGGCGCGAAGTCTGGGAGAAAGCCCGCTGCATATGCATATGGTGGTGGTCTCCTACGTGCTGACCGTTGCTATCATGCTGCCTGCCAGTGGCTGGCTGGCAGATCGCGTCGGGGTGCGTAATATCTTCTTTACCGCCATCGTTCTCTTTACCCTGGGTTCGCTGTTTTGCGCACAGGCCAACACGCTCAATGAACTGGTGATGGCCCGAATATTACAGGGCGTTGGCGGCGCGATGATGGTGCCCGTCGGCAGGCTGACGGTGATGAAAATTGTCCCGCGCGATCAATACATGGCGGCAATGACCTTCGTCACCCTGCCCGGCCAGGTAGGGCCACTGCTCGGCCCGGCGTTAGGTGGCATTCTGGTGGAATATGCCTCCTGGCACTGGATCTTCCTGATTAACCTGCCCGTTGGCGTGGTGGGGGCGATCGCCACCCTGTGGTTAATGCCCAACTACACCTTACAAACCCGTCGTTTTGATCTCTTTGGCTTTTTACTGCTGGCGTCGGGGATGGCAACGCTGACGCTGGCGCTCGACGGGCAAAAGGGGCTCGGAATTTCACCGCTGCTGCTCGGCCTTCTGGTGGCGGGCGGCGTGCTGGCGATTGTTATCTATCTGCTGCATGCCAAAGGCAATGCGGGAGCGCTGTTTAATCTGCGCCTGTTTCGTACGCCGTCATTCTCCCTTGGCCTGTGCGGCAGTTTCGCCGGGCGCATAGGCAGCGGCATGCTGCCCTTTATGACGCCGGTCTTTTTGCAGATTGGTCTGGGTTTTTCGCCGTTTCATGCCGGGCTAATGATGATTCCGATGGTCATCGGCAGTATGGGAATGAAACGGATTGTCGTTCAGTTAGTCAACCGCTTTGGCTACCGTCGCGCGCTGGTGTGTTCAACGCTGGGTCTGGCGGCCGTCAGTCTGCTGTTTATGGGGACGGCGCTGATGGGCTGGTACGCTCTGCTGCCCTTTGTACTGTTCGCGCAGGGCATGATCAACTCCATGCGTTTTTCCTCCATGAACACCCTGACACTGAAAGACCTGCCCGATGAACTGGCAAGCGGCGGCAACAGCCTGTTATCAATGATCATGCAGCTTTCGATGAGTATCGGCGTCACCGTCGCCGGGCTGCTACTGGGGCTGTTCGGCCAGCACAATCTGTCCGCCGACAGCGGCGTTGCCCATCACGTCTTTCTTTATACCTACCTGTGCATGGCGTTCATTATCGCCCTGCCCGCCTCTATCTTTGCCCGAGTCCCGAATGATGTCAGTCAGAACGTGGTCATTTCCCGGCGCAACAGGAGTCAATCATGAAAATCTGGCGACCCGGTATTACCGCTAAGCTCTTTCTGGCTATTTTCGCCACCTGTATCGTGCTGCTTATCAGTATGCACTGGGCCGTGCGCATCAGCTTCGAACGGGGTTTTATCGACTACATTAAACGCGGCAACGAACAGCGTCTGCAGTTGCTCAGCGATGCCCTGAGTGAGCAATACGCCCAGCATGGAGACTGGGGCTTTTTACGCAATAACGACCGCTTTATCTTCCAGATCCTGCGTTCATTCGAGCGAGACAACGAGCGTGAGGGTGGGCCAGGTGGCCCTGGGCCAGGGCCGGAGCATGGTGATAATCATGAGCATGAGCCGCCGCCAGGCCCTCCGCCAGAACCCGGTAATGGCATGCCGCCACACGGCTGGCGGACACAATTTTGGGTGACTGACGCATCGGCGGAAGTGCTTGTTGGGCCACGTAGCCCGGTACCGCCCGACGGGACACGGCGAGCCATTACGGTTAATGGTCAGCCTGTCGGCTGGGTCATCGCCTCGCCGGTGGAGCGCCTGACGCGCAATACCGATATTAACTTTGACCGTCAGCAGCGGCGCACAAGCTGGATGATTGTCGCGCTCTCGACCCTGCTGGCCGCACTGGCCACCTTCCCACTGGCCCGCGGCCTGCTCGCGCCGGTCAAACGGCTGGTTGACGGTACGCATAAGCTGGCCGCCGGGGATTTCTCTACCCGCGTTAATCCTGGCAGCCAGGATGAGTTGGGCAAGCTGGCGCAGGACTTTAATCAGCTCGCCAGTACGCTGGAGAAAAATCAGCAGATGCGCCGTGATTTTATGGCGGATATCTCCCACGAGTTGCGTACACCACTGGCGGTACTGCGCGGCGAACTGGAGGCCATTCAGGATGGGGTACGGCAATTTACACCGGAGTCGGTGACGTCTTTACAGGCGGAAGTCGCCACCTTAACCAAGCTGGTGGACGATTTGCATCAGTTGTCCATGTCAGATGAAGGCGCGCTGGCTTACCAGAAAAGGCCGGTGGATGTCATTTCATTACTGGAGGTGGCAGCCGGAGCGTTTCGTGAACGTTACGCCAGCCGCAATCTGACTATCGACATGACGCTACCGGAGCACGCCGTGGTTTTTGGCGACCCGGATCGTCTGATGCAACTGTTCAATAATCTGCTGGAAAACAGTCTGCGCTACACCGATAGCGGCGGCGGTATGCACATCTCCGCAATGACAGAGGGCAATATGCTTACCCTCGATTTTGCCGATAGCGCGCCCGGAGTCAGCGATCTGCAGTTAGGCAGATTATTTGAACGCTTTTATCGCACCGAAGGTTCGCGCAACCGCGCCAGCGGCGGCTCCGGCTTAGGTCTGGCAATCTGCCTGAATATTATCGAAGCCCACGGCGGCAAGGTCCGCGCCGCGCATTCGCCTTTTGGTGGGGTTAGCATTAAAGTTGAATTACCCCTGGAACGGGACATAGCGAGAAACGTATGACTGAGTTACCTATTGATGAAAACACCCCACGCATTTTGATCGTGGAAGACGAGCCAAAGCTGGGTCAGTTGCTGATTGATTATCTGCGTGCGGCCAGTTACGCGCCATCGCTGATTAACCATGGCGATCAGGTACTGTCGTATGTGCGCCAGACGCCGCCGGACCTGATCCTGCTTGATCTGATGCTCCCCGGCACCGACGGGCTGACACTGTGCCGTGAAATCCGTCGTTTCTCCAATATTCCCATCATTATGGTGACGGCAAAAATCGAAGAGATTGACCGTCTGCTGGGACTGGAGATCGGTGCTGATGACTATATCTGCAAACCCTACAGTCCGCGCGAAGTGGTGGCAAGGGTGAAAACGATCCTGCGCCGCTGTAAGCCGCAGCGTGAAATACAGGCGCTGGACGCAGAAAGCCCGCTTATCGTTGATGAAGGTCGCTTCCAGGCAAGCTGGCGCAGCAAGCTGCTGGATTTAACGCCAGCGGAATTTCGTCTGCTGAAAACCCTCTCCAGCGAACCGGGTAAGGTATTCTCGCGCGAACAGTTGCTCAATAACCTCTATGACGATTACCGCGTGGTGACTGACCGCACTATCGACAGCCATATCAAGAACTTGCGTCGTAAACTGGAGTCGCTGGATGAAGAACAATCCTTCATCCGCGCCGTCTATGGCGTGGGTTATCGCTGGGAAGCTGATGCCTGCCGACTGGCATGATCTTCATCCGCTCCCTGATGGCATTACATTCATCGACGCCGTGGATTGTGCATCACATCCCGGCATCGGTGGCACATATCTGCAACCGACTCTTTCATGCAGGAAGCATGCTGACGATCATGAGCGATAAATCTTTTCTAAAGCGCTGGTTCTCCTCATTCACCGAGCCACCTCTTGATGAAGAAACAGAAATTTATCAAGAAATTAGAATGCTGCTCAACGAGCCGCGTAATGGCAACTATTTGCTAAAAAATAGCGATATCCGCAGTGTCGAGAGTCTTTGCCAGCTCACCCATCACCACAACGGTTTCTTGCGTGAAAAAGCCGTAATGGCGCTCTCTTTAAAAGGCGACATCACCGCCCTGCGGGAACTCCTGATTTGCGCTAATGATTGGGTTAAGCCGATTCACCGCCTCGCCACCCAGGAAGTGATGGCGCTGATGACGGCGGAAAATGCGCCCGCCTTTATTGCCCATCTTGCGCAGGTCAGACAGTTGCTGACCTGCAGACGCTACAACCACGCGCCTTTAGTGGAGTTGATTAGCCACTTTTTGGCCTCGCAGGCCCATATAGCCGACTTAAGGCAGGCGCTCTATTCCCCTGATCGCGAACTGCGCCATGCCGTGTTGCATACGCTTATCGAGCAGGAGCAGTTGCACGATGAAGCCGCGCTGGCCTTTGTACTGGATACCGGTGATACCTATTTGCGGGGCATTGCGGTTACCTACTGGCTGGCACGCGCGGCGAAACTGTCTGAGTCACTGATGACACGCCTGCTACGCGATCCCTGGCCGCGTATCCGTCGCGATACCCTCTTTTATCTTGATGAGCATGGGCAAGCGCTGCCCGAAACATTACACAGGGAGTTACTGCTGGATAAGAACAGCCTGATCCGCCAGCGCGCCCGTCACATGCTATCTGAAACCGTTGATGCTACCGCGTTTTGGCGCGACGTTATCACTTCGCCGGCCTGTTCGATAACTCAGCGCCGTTCCGCGCTCTATGGTCTGAAAGAGGCACGCGATGCCGCACTGCATTCACTGGCGCTGTGGGGCTATTCGCAGCCTGAAAACGGTATTCGCCAGGCGGCGCTGCATATCTTGTTGACGCTTGAAGGTGAAGAGGCGAAACCCCGCATTCTGGCCGCCTTAGCCGACCCGAGCCTGTCTTTCGCTATGGCGGCAATGAAATCACTGGCACACCACCCGCTTTCTTTTTCACGAAGCGAGCTCGAGGCACTGCTGACGCATACGCCCTCGGAGAAGCACACCCTGTTGTACTGGCGGTTGGTACACCAGATAAACAAATGGGACTGGCTCATTGTGCTGCTACGCCATTTCCCTTTCCTGTCGCCGTCACAGCAGGCAGAAGAACTGGCGAGCTGGAAAGGGAAATACAATCAGGCGGGGATTAACCCCACGTCTGGTCAGCAGGAAATCCTGACCTGTTTGCTGGCGCAGGCGCCCGAAATACGCCGGTCGCTACAACACTACCTGGTATAATGCCCCGCTTACATACTGTGTGGGTTTACTCCCTTTCCCGCCAGCGCTACAATTCCCGCCCTAAATTTATGGGATCTCCCCAGCCGCCTCACCTGGTGAGGCGAATCTGACCTGTCATCAGAACGAGAACATCATGTTTAAACCGGAACTCCTTTCCCCGGCGGGAACGCTGAAAAATATGCGTTACGCTTTCGCTTATGGCGCGGACGCCGTTTATGCGGGCCAGCCACGTTATTCACTGCGCGTGCGCAATAACGAATTCAACCACGAGAATTTGCAAAAAGGCATTAACGAGGCCCATGACCTCGGCAAAAAATTCTACGTCGTGGTGAATATCGCGCCGCACAACGCCAAGCTGAAAACGTTTATTCGCGATTTAAAACCCGTGGTGGATATGGGGCCGGATGCGCTGATTATGTCCGATCCGGGTTTGATTATGCTGGTGCGCGAAAACTTCCCGGAGATGGATATTCACCTGTCCGTACAGGCTAACGCCGTAAACTGGGCGACGGTGAAGTTCTGGAAACAGATGGGGCTGACCCGCGTGATACTCTCTCGCGAACTGTCGCTTGATGAAATCGCCGAAATCCGCGCTCAGGTGCCGGACATGGAAATTGAAATTTTCGTCCACGGCGCGCTGTGTATGGCCTATTCCGGCCGCTGCCTGCTCTCTGGCTATATCAACAAGCGCGACCCGAACCAGGGAACCTGCACCAACGCCTGTCGCTGGGAATATAACGTCCAGGAAGGTAAAGAAGATGACGTCGGCAATATCGTGCACAAATACGAGCCGATTGCCGTGCAAAACGTTGAGCCAACGCTGGGTATCGGCGCGCCAACGGATAAGGTATTTATGATTGAAGAGGCCCAGCGTCCGGGCGAGTACATGACCGCGTTCGAAGATGAGCACGGCACCTACATCATGAACTCCAAAGACTTGCGCGCGATCGCCCACGTTGAGCGTCTGACACAAATGGGCGTGCACTCGCTGAAAATCGAAGGTCGCACCAAATCCTTCTACTACTGTGCCCGCACCGCGCAGGTCTACCGTAAGGCCATTGACGATGCCGCCGCAGGCAAACCGTTTGACACCAGTCTGTTAGAGACCCTTGAAGGGCTGGCACACCGCGGCTATACCGAAGGCTTCCTGCGTCGCCACACTCATGACGATTATCAGAACTACGAGTATGGTTACTCCGTCTCTGAGCGTCAGCAGTTTGTCGGCGAGTTTACCGGTGAGCGTAAAGGCGAGCTGGCGGCCGTGGCGGTGAAAAATAAGTTTATCGTCGGCGATAGCCTTGAGCTAATGACCCCGCAGGGAAACGTTAACTTCACGCTGGAACATATGGAAAACGCCAAAGGCGAGGCAATGGAGGTTGCACCGGGAGACGGTTATACCGTCTGGATGCCGGTTCCCCAGGATGTGATGCTGGAGTATGCCCTGTTGATGCGTAATTTTACTGGACAGACCACGCGTAATCCGCACGCTAAGTAATTAACCGGGGTTATTTTTTCACTCGACAAGAATCTTAGAATCGGATCACATACCGTTGCGGTCATTATGGGTATTATCCTCATCGCTGAAAAACATAACCCATAAATGCTAGCTGTACCAGGAACCACCTCCTTAGCCTGCGTAATCTCCCTTACGCAGGCTGATTTTTTTATCTCCCCTTTTACCTTCCTTTCAGGCGCGCTTTCCGGTCGTGAGATACACTTTGCTCATGGTATTTTCGAAGAGCGAAAAGGATGAGCAATTTTCCAGGCAGTTTATTGATCCTCAACGGTAAAAGTGCAGGCGACGACATGTTGCGCGAGGCCATTACCCTCCTGCGCAACGAAGGGATGGACATTCAGGTGCGCGTCACATGGGAAAAAGGCGATGCAGAGCGCTATGTGGCAGAAGCCATCAAACTCGGCGTCGAAACCGTGATTGCGGGCGGTGGCGATGGCACCATTAATGAGGTCGCCAGCGCGCTGGTGCACAGTGATAGCGACAACCCACCTGTATTGGGGATTTTGCCTTTAGGCACCGCGAATGATTTTGCCACCAGCGCCGATATCCCGGAGCCACTGGATAAAGCGCTACAGCTCGCTATCGTGGGTAAAGCGGTGCCTATCGACATTGCCGAAGTGAACGGCAAAACCTGCTTTATCAATATGGCCACCGGCGGGTTTGGTACCCGTATTACCACCGAAACGCCAGAGAAACTGAAAGCCGCATTGGGCGGTGTCTCCTACATCATTCATGGCCTGATGCGCATGGATACGCTTAAGCCGGACCGCTGCGAAATCAAGGGTGAAGATTTCCACTGGCAGGGCGACGCGCTGGTCATCGGCATCGGTAACGGACGCCAGGCAGGCGGCGGGCAACAGCTATGCCCTGGTGCGCTCATTAACGACGGCCTGTTGCAACTGCGTATTTTTACCGGCGATGAGATCCTGCCAGCCCTGTTCACCACCCTGACCCAGCCGGAAGATAATCCGCATATCATTGACGGTAAATCCGCCTGGTTTGAGGTGAGCGCACCGCACGATATCACCTTTAACCTGGACGGCGAGCCACTAACCGGACAGCATTTCAGTATTAACATTCTGCCCGGCGCGCTGAAATGCCGCCTGCCGCCTGACTGCCCGCTACTGCGTTAAGCCTTACAGTAGATTGACGGCGGTCGACGGGTGAAAAAGAGCCGTGATTGCCGTAAGAGAATATCTGCAAGAAGAGAATTGAAAAGCGCATCTCTCCCCGTCTGACGAAGAGAGATGCGTTATTTACGCGGGTATTTAAGCGATAGTCACTTTCTTATCGAGATAAACATCCTGAACGGCATTAATTAATTTCACACCGTCGGCCATCGATTTTTTAAACGCCTTACGGCCAAGAATCAGGCCCATGCCGCCCGCACGCTTATTAATAACCGCCGTGCGCACTGCATCGCTTAAATCGGTTTCACCACCGGCCGCGCCGCCAGAGTTAATTAAGCCGGCGCGCCCCATGTAGCAGTTTGCCAGTTGGTAGCGCACCAGATCGATAGGGTTGTCACTGGTCAACTTGCTGTAGACGCGTTCATCGGTATAGCCGAAGTTTACCGCTTTATAACCGCCGTTGTTTTCCGCCATTTTCTGTTTGACGATGTCCGCACCGATGGTTGCCGCAATATGGTTAGCCTGGCCGGTCAGGTCGGCGGAAACATGGTAATCCACGCCATCTTTTTTGAATGCCGGATTACGCAGGTACGCCCACAGCACCGTGACCATCCCTAACTCATGAGCACGTTCAAATGCGGCAGAAATTTCTTCAATCTGCCGACGTGACTCCTCAGAGCCAAAATAGATGGTCGCGCCAACGGCGACGGCCCCCATGTTGAACGCCTGCTCTACGCTTGCATAGAGCGTCTGGTCATATTCGGTGGGATAGCTGAGGGTTTCGTTGTGGTTAAGCTTGACCAGGAACGGAATACGGTGCGCGTAGCGGCGCGCCACAGAAGCCAGCACCCCATAGGTGGACGCCACACAGTTACACCCGGCTTCAATTGCCAGCTCAACGATGTTTTTGGGATCGAAATAGAGCGGGTTAGCAGCAAACGAGGCCCCGGCGGAATGTTCGATACCCTGATCAACCGGCAAAATCGACAGATAACCCGTTTTGGCAAGTCGGCCCGTGTTATACAACGTCTGCATGTTACGCAGTACCGCTGGCGGACGGTTGTTATCCATCATCACACGGGTGACGTAATCCTCTCCCGGCAGGTAGAGTTGGTCGGCCGCAATGGTCGTGCAACGGTGTTGTAAAAGGGTGTCGGCATCGTTGCCTAGTAACTGCACAATATCAGTCATCGCTATACTCCCGTAAGCTCCGCACAAAGGCGGATGTGGTTTGTCCTGACCCGATGAATGGGCAGAATAAGCCTGGTACCGTTTGTCGAGGCTTGCCACCATATCGCCGTTTTTCAGCATTTTCTGGTGGCACGTTTCGGCTAGTGGTTTACCGCTGTGCGAAGCTTACTATTTTGCCCCCGATTCCCCACCCGGCTGGCGCTACGCTAAGCCGGGCTACGTATTACGTGTAGCGCCATTCGGGGCCCCCTCACCACCACGCATGAAAATGGTGTACCGGGCCGATGCCATGTCCCACCTCCAGCGTGTCTGCCTGGGCCAGTGCCGCTGATAGCCAGCGCTTGGCCTCATTGACCGTTGAAGCCCAGTCCGCGTGACGTGGACGCAGTGCCGCCAGGGCGGCCGACAGCGTACAGCCCGTGCCGTGGGTATTTTTGGTTTTTATTCGGGGGGCGGTAAAACGTTCAGTGCCATTACGGGTAAACAGCCAGTCCGGGCTTTCATCGTTATCCAGATGCCCGCCTTTGATTAATACCGCTTCGCATCCCAGCGCCAGCAACGCCTGTCCCTGCTCATGCATTTCACGTTCGTTGCGGGCGTGAGGGGCATCCAGCAGCGCGGCGGCCTCGGGCAGATTGGGAGTAATCAGTGATACCTGTGGCAACAGATCTTGTCGCAGCGCCGTTACCGCCGAGGGGGAAAGCAGCGGGTCACCGCTTTTTGCCAGCATGACGGTATCGAGCACCACATTTTGCACCTGATAGCGGCGCAAGCGCTCCGCCACCGCTTCAACAATATCGGTTTCCGCCAGCATGCCGATTTTGGTCGTATCAATGCGCACATCGCTGAACACCGAATCCAGTTGCGCGGCAACAAAATCAGGTTCAATGCGATAAACCGACTGTACGCCGCGGGTATTTTGCGCCACCAGCGCGGTAATGACCGAACAGCCGTAGGCGCCCAGCGCCGAAAAAGTTTTCAAATCGGCCTGAATACCCGCCCCGCCGCTGGGATCCGTTCCGGCAATGGTCAGTGCGTTGATCCGTTTCATACCAGCACCTCCCCGTGAAGCGCATAGAGGGCATCGAGAAACGCCGGGATAAAGCTGCCAGGCCCGCGCGTGGTCGCCACGGCCAGACTGCCTGCCTGTGCCATAAAGGCGCAGGCCGCCGCCACGTTATACAGGCGATCGCCGGGTAATGCGCAGCAGGCGGCTACCACCGCAGACAGCGCGCAGCCTGTTCCCACCACTCGGGTCATCAGCGGGTCGCCCCCCGTAACGCGCAGGGTGCGAAGACCATCGGTGATGTAATCCACCTCACCGGTCACCGCAACAATGGCCCCCGTCTGGCGGGCCAGCGCCTGGGCCGCAGGCAGCGCGGCAATGGCAGTATCGGTAGTGTCGACACCGCGCCCTCCGGCACTCATCCCGGCAAGCGCCATAATTTCCGAAGCGTTACCGCGTATGGCGGCTGGCTGCAAAGTCAAAAGCTCACGACAAAAATCGCTGCGGAAGGTTAATGCCCCGACGGCAACCGGATCCAGCGTCCAGGGTTTACGGGCGGCATTAGCGCTCAAGATGGCCGCGTGCATCGCATCGGCGCGTTCCCGGGTCAGTGTGCCGACATTAATCAGCAGCGCGTCGGCAATGGAGGCAAATTGCTGCGCTTCGTCGCGGTCAATCACCATGGCCGGGGACGCCCCCAACGCCAGCAGAACATTGGCCGTAAAGGTCTGCACTACATCGTTGGTCATGCAGTGAACAAGCGGCTTACATTGACGGAATTGCTGAAGAATTTGCGCGATTTGCGCACGGTGAAGCAGGTCAGGTTGCATCGATTCGCTCCTGCCCGGCGTGAAGAAGGGATGCCGGGCAGGCATCTGACTTCCCTACGCTGGCATTATCCAGATCAGGTGGTACGGGTATTTCTCAGCCCTTTGTAAAAAGGGGCACCCCGAGTCATTCAATTAGGTCTCTTTTAAGAGGAAGCCAGCGTAAAGGAAGTGGCTTGTCGTTGCAAGCTTGCCTGTCAGGCCATGACTTTGGCATCTGGAGGAACGAGAGCGCTATGTTATTTTTATACCAATTTTATCGCAGTCAATACCACACCGGATGGTCAAGCCCATGGTGATAAAAACGAGATCTTTTTACAATTATGTCTTTAAATATATCCTTGCCACTTTACTGGCTCGAACCAGACGGTTTTCACAGCAATAAGCGTTATCTACTTTCACTTTCCGGTGCCGATTTAGCCTCCCTGCTACGTAACTCAGTTTATCGCAATAATTGAAAAGGCACTTACAAAAATTCCTCGCGTTGGTATCTGGTAAAAGTTAAATATTTTACTTATTAAATATAATGTGCGAATGTGTTTTTGAGTTTCGTGTGAGTAATTTAATTTAACATATAAATTACTTTTTTATATCACACACTGCGAATGCTAAGAGTTACTAATGTCAGGAAAGAGAATATAGCGCTGCTGGCTGCTGCATCACTACAGGTTCGGCGGAAGAGAAGAAGAAAGAAATTTTATTGTGCACAGACAATATGGAGAACACATACCTCCTTCTTAAGGCACGGAAATAAAGAACACTATGACAAGTTACAACCTGACGGTAAAGGCTAAAAATTTTTGAAAAGCACCAGTACCCAAGGGTAAATATGTAAAATTAAAACGCAGCATTAGTCTTAATCATCGATATTTTTTATTCAATATTTATTAATTAGCCAGCTATTAGTTCCACCACAAAACATCAAGTTTAATTCACCCTTCCTGTATTGACGCACTTTTTTTCGCTACGTAAGATAAATTTACTTTTTTCACCTTTCAAAATAACAAGAATATTCTTAATGCTTTTTTATGTTTTACATTTTCCTACAAACAGCATTTTGTATGTTTATCGTTTACATCAGCTACCGGTAAACAGGCTCGGAAAAGCTTTATCAGGAGCATTAGTTTAGAAAGTATTACTTTGGAAAATAACTTATTAGGGTTAATGATGAAGGCTAATGTCTGTATTTTTATTCTCTCTCTTGTGCTTACCGGTTGCATTGCTGATCACTCACAAAGCTCCGTTGATTACAGCTCTGCATCACCTGCTGCATTATGTGCTGCTTTAGGTAGTGTTAAGGCTAAGCATGACGAATATCAGTTAAAGCGTCTGCAAGATTTAGTAAGCGCGCGTATAGAAGTTAATACCTTCTCAATTAGCGCTGAGCAATGCCAGGATTTAGCGATAAAAGGGATGATTGCTACAAGCTTAAAGGAGGAGCTAAGCAAAGCGAATTGCGCTGATGTCGCATAATGCAAGAAGCAATAAGTATTATTATTTACCTTGCTGAAATATTCATTGTTTTTATTCTACTCGAATTAATGAAGGGGATAAACAGGAAGTGAAGAAATTCCTTCTCTATGTCGCTGCTTTTATAGTTTTCATCGTCTTAGCGATATGTACTGCGGGTTATATTAAATTTAATGTATTTGGGGATCTATGAAAAAAAGTGTTTTAGTAGGCGTAGTGGTTTGTTTACTTTCCGGTTGTGTTATGGCTAATCCTGCTCATGAAGTTAGCGCCAGAGAAGTACATGCTAAAGAGCGTAGTCATAAAAGCGACGTTGAAAAAGTGGAACAAGTAGCCGCCTCAGGTGTACCTGACAGGCTCCATGCCATTAAATTACGCGGTAATGATAGTGGTTATTTCACTGTTGTGATCGGCAATGGTTACACCTCGGCAATGGTTAAAGATGTACCAGCAAAGATCACACGTAAAAATGAAAATTATTACGAAGTAACAAACAAAGCTTATGTGATTGGTGTTTATCTGGATGAGAACGGCTTTAGCTCCGCCAGTTGGAATCGTCATAAAGGCAGAGATCACGGCGATTTTGTATTAATCACTGACTAACAGGAACAAAAAGAATGCAGCACAACACACCATCAACACGCGATTTTGTTTGTCCTGTCTTTGGTACAGTTCGTTAATTTGCAACAACCCCTTTCATCAGGGGTTATAAAGAAAAGCAGGCAAATTGTGACGAGTGGCCTGCTTTTCTATGCCCGTTTTGCATCATTGGATGCCTGGATGCCTTACTCAGCCACACCAACGACATAGCGGCCATCTTTATTCTTGATCGTATACCTGTGCGAATCATCACAAATCACAATCAGAGAACCGCCGAACGCGGAAGGATAAACGCCTTCCACCTTGTTGCATTCATGTCCAGCCTCGCGAATCAGCCTCTGGCTTTCCAGTTTCAGTTGCGGGGATCCCGAATCAGCAAGAGCGCCAGCGCATATGCCAACGCCCAACATCACAATAAGAATCCGTTTCAAAGCAACCTCCTTCGCCGGGTAATTAACAGTACCATCGGCAAAAAGTTAAAAGAAATTAATCAATTCAGTCGATAGAAAAGGCAATATTGAGTTTAAAAATAAATAGTAACAGCACCACTGGCTGCAATATCAGGAGGTCGCAACTGAAATCATTGAACCCGTTGCGCTCTGCTGCTCAGCCCACAATACCGTGCACAGCACTCTGCCATACTGAGTAGCGCTCTGTCACTGCTCACCGCAAGGAACTTTCAGCGTTGAGGCATCGCACGCTATTTTCACTTCTGGAGGATAAGTGCTCCTCTCCCGCGCGGGTTTTTCACCTGTCCCCAGGCGAACTAGCATTAACACATCCCCTGACGAATACTGAAATCACGGAGTGTTTATGAAAGCTATTGCTATTACTCAGGCCGCACAGAACGGCAGCAACATTGATTTTTTAACCGACATTGAATTACCGACGCCGAAAGCCGAAGGTCATGATGTGCTGGTCGAAGTGAAAGCCATCTCTGTTAACCCGGTGGATACCAAAGTCCGCGCCGGGTTTAACGCCGATAAACCTCGCGTACTGGGCTGGGACGCGACCGGTGTGGTTACCGCCGTTGGCGACAAGGTCACGTTATTTAAGCCCGGCGACGAAGTCTGGTATGCCGGGGCATTGACCCGTCCTGGCAGTAACAGCGAATTTCAACTGGTGGATGAGCGCATTGCCGCCCACAAACCTGCCTCGCTGGATTTCGCCTCTGCCGCGGCCCTCCCGCTGACCGCCATTACCGCCTGGGAAATGTTGTTTGACCGTTTAGGCGTACGTGAAGAGGGCAACGAAGGCGACGTACTGCTGATTGTCGGTGCCGCAGGCGGCGTAGGCTCTATTCTGACGCAACTGGCGCGTAAATTGACCCGTCTGACGGTGATTGGCACGGCATCCCGCCCGCAAAGCCAGCAGTGGGTTAGCGAGTTGGGCGCGCACCATGTTATCGATCATAGCAAACCGTTAACCGAGGAGCTGGCGCGCATTGGCATTAAGCAGGTCAGCCACGTTGCCAGCCTCAACAACACGGAGCAGCACTATCAGCAGTTGATCAACGCCCTGCAACCACAAGGTAAACTGGCCCTGATTGACGATCCGCAATCACTTGACGCTGTGCCCTTAAAAGTGAAAAGCATTTCTTTGCACTGGGAATTTATGTTTACCCGCTCCATGTTCGGGACCGCCGATATCGCGGAGCAACACCGTTTACTGGCGCGTGTCGCCGCACTTATTGATGATGGGGTTATCAAAACCACGCTGGGAGAACACTTCGGCGCCATCAACGCACAAAATCTGCGTAAAGCGCACCAGTTGCTTGAAACGCACCGTGCGGTAGGCAAAATCGTGCTGGAAGGATTTTCTGCGCACTAACGCATTGAAATATAGCCAGGATTTCTCTTAAAAACACTTTTATACTCAGGCGGATAGCGAAAAAAGCGTTCCGCCTCTCCTGCTGTTCTCTTCTTTTGCTTACACTTTTTACCAAAGCATTATTTTCATAACATTTTCGCGGTTGCGACGTCGCCAGACAGTAGTCGATGATAAGCCCCGCAAAATGAAAACCCACGACACCTGGAGAGATTATGGGTAAAACAAAAATGTTGCTTCTGGGAACATTATTGGCAACGGCCAGTGCGACTTTTGCTGCACCGCAAACCCCTGCCGCGACGGGCGGAACCCAGTCTTATGAAGTGAAGGATTTTGTTGCCGATTTTACTAAATTCACCATCGGCGATACGGTGCCCGAAATGTACCGTAGCGAAGAGTACAACATTAAGCAGTGGAATCTGCGCAATTTGCCTGCGCCTGATCCGGGTAGCCACTGGACCTATATGGGTGGAAATTACGTGCTTATCACGGACGCCGACGGTAAAATTTTGAAAGCCTACAATGGCGACATCTTTTACCACCGTTAATTTCAGGAAATCCTATTGATTATTCGCCCCTGGCAAGAGAACGACCGCCCTTTTCTGCGTACATTGTTCCTGCATTCCCGCAGGGCAAACTGGACATGGCTGGACGGTAGCGACTGGCAACTGGAAGATTTTGACGCCGTTACCCGTGATGAAACCATCTGGGTGGCGGAAGAAGACGGGCACCGGCTTGGCTTTGCCGCCGTGTATGTGAACGACAATTTTCTGCATAGCCTGTTTGTTGACCCGAATGCACAAGGCAAAGGGGTCGGCAGCGCGCTGCTGAAAAAAGTGCAGTCTGAATTTACCAGTACAGGTTCACTGAAATGTCTGGTGCAAAACCACCACGCGCTGGCGTTTTATCAGCACCATGGCTGGCACGTTGAAGCGGAAGGCACATCGCCGGACGGGAACTATCTGCTCATGCATTATCGGCTGCCCTGACGGGCAGCCTTATCCATTTATACCGCGCGAAACGCGATATCACCGGGAATCACTTCACCCTGCCAGTAGAGTTGCGCCGCAACGCGCCCTGCCAGCTTGCGATACAAACCGGTGAACTCGCTGTCCGGACGGCTGACAACCGTCGGCTGCCCCCGGTCGAGATCTTCACGCAGGCTAATGTGCAGTGGCAGTTGCCCCAGCAGTTGCGTGTGGTACTGCCCGGCCAGTTTCTCTGCCCCACCGGTACCGAAAATCGGCTCGTGATGACCACAGTTGCTGCAAATGTGCATGCTCATGTTTTCCACGATACCCAGCACCGGTACTTCCACTTTCTCGAACATCACAATGCCTTTTTTGGCATCAATCAGCGCGATATCCTGCGGCGTGGTCACCACCACCGCGCCGGTAACCGGAATATTCTGCGCCAGCGTAAGCTGGATGTCGCCAGTGCCCGGCGGCATGTCGAGTACCAGATAGTCAAGATCGGGCCACATAGATTCTTGCAGCAGTTGCAGGAGCGCCTTGCTGGCCATTGGACCGCGCCACACCATGGCATTATCGTCAGTCACCAGATAGCCAATGGAGTTGGTCGCCAGTCCGTGCGCCATAATCGGCGCCATATGAGTGCCATCCGGCGAGGTCGGGCGTTCACCTTCCGCCCCCAGCATCATCGGGATTGACGGACCGTAGATATCCGCATCCAGAATACCGACTTTTGCCCCTTCCGCCGCCAGCGCCAACGCCAGATTGACGGCGGTAGAGGATTTTCCTACCCCGCCTTTACCGGAGCTGACGGCAATGATGTTCTTTACACCGTTCACGCCAGGCTGATTTTTCACCCGCTTTAAGGTGGCGACATTGTGGGAGAGCTTCCAGTCAATCGCTCGCGCCCCCGTAAGTCGCAGTAGTTCGGCACTGCATTGCTCTTTCAACTCTTCAAACGCACTGCGCCAGACAAAGGGCATCAGCAGCTCAATATGGACGGTGTCATCCAGCCAGGCAACATGATGAACCGCCTTAAGCGCGGTAAGATTATGCTTGAGGGTTGGGTGCTGAAAATTGGCCAGCGTTCCGGCGACGAGCGCACGCAAGGCTTCAGGGGATTTGGCCTGGGATTGAGAGTTCATCCCGACTCCTTGTTATGTTGTTCTAAAAAGACATTGTTAAGGTTCAAGTTTACTCCACTGTCACCCATTTTTCATTTCTCAATAGTGCCCAATCCAGGGCGGGCTTTTATGGCACAACTTTTCCCTTTCAGGTAACATCAAAACCCCTTTTTACTAAAGAAGAAGTAATACCCACTATGACTCAAGTCGCGAAGAAAATTCTGGTAACGTGCGCATTGCCGTACGCCAACGGCTCAATCCACCTCGGCCATATGCTGGAGCACATCCAGGCTGATGTCTGGGTCCGTTACCAGCGAATGCGCGGCC